>Ga0315289_10009591_pt1 | contig 13931 bp, 4 predicted proteins | sample YL17G11_40_MG_FD_203452 | JGI IMG/M metagenome (GOLD analysis project Ga0315289, IMG submission 203452) | Sediment microbial communities from Yellowstone Lake, YNP, Wyoming, USA - YL17G11_40 | ecosystem: Environmental > Aquatic > Freshwater > Lake > Sediment | place: USA: Wyoming | collected...
ATAATACCGCACCTCTTTTAAAGAAAGAAAAATGATTTGGGAAACAGTCCCTGGATTTCCCGAACCAATTCCGTGCGGGTCACCAGGATTCCCCGCCTTTGGCGGGGAAAATTCTCCCGCGAAACGGGATCTTGACGACAATTCCCGCACGAAGAAGATGGTTTTTCAACACGCCCTTACGGTTGCGGGTCCCCGTGTTCTCCGTGGACGGGTTCCACGTCTATTGGGGGGACGGGGACAGAACAGGCGAAGGGAAGATAAAAGTCTACTTGGATATCGCTATCGTCCCCTCGGTACAGCTCTTTTTCGTACCCGTTACATCTCGGGTCGATGCGGTAATCACCCCAAGACCATCCTGCATTGTTCCAAAAGCAGTACTTTCCTTGGCTGTCCGTTTGGCTTGTTCCCACAAGTATGTTATCCCGATAGAGCTTCATTGTAGCCCCCTGACACAGCTGGTAGGGTCCGTGGGGAAAGTGCCAAACATAAACATATCCCCAGAAGCAATTACCCGGTGGACGTGGTACGTCCTTGCCCCTTACACCAATCCCCATAAATAACACAATGAGCATGAGGACTGTGATCAAAACATATCTTTTCATCTTTATCACCTCCTCTGTTTGGTTAATGGTTCACGGTTCATGGCGAAAACTTCCGAGCCATGTTACATTACAGAATAGCTCTGGTGAATATCGTAATCGCTTTATATTTTATCATCTACATCATCCCCTTGCAAAAGGAATTTCCTCCTGAAAGAGAACTCATTTTATAGTCGTGCAAAAATAATGCCAAGCCGGGAGCATGAGCCAAATCAGCACCTAACTTAAGTTAGGTGCTGGACTTGTCCTCCAATTCGTCTTGAGACGCTTATTCCAAGATGCGTAGATTTTTGCGAAACCAAAGGATAAAAGTAACAGACTTTTTGCTCTATCTTTCATGATTTTAATAAGTTACAGACTCTCGCCAAAAATTACGAGAATTCTTAAAGCTTTCTTAAAAGATCCTTAACAAATAGGGCTGTTTAACGCTTCTTAGTTGCTTGCGGGTATTTATGAGCTTCCGCTTTTCTTTTTTCAGTCCCTCATAAGAATAGTCGTGTGAACATTCGGGAAGAACCCAAAAATCTCTTTTAGTGCATATCACAGTAATGCTTAAGCGTTTTAAGCCTCAATGCTGTAATTCGGTAGTCAATATTTCATACGTGCAAAAATCATGCAGGTTTCATTTAATCTAAGAAGACAATCAAGCTTCCGCTCTCCGTTGGTGTTCACAAGCAAAGATTCTCAGCCACTTCAGTGGCGTAAGCTTTAAACCTGCCCACACGGGCAGGCGTCTGCCTGACTAAAGTCAGTTTGAACTTCCACTCTCCGTTGGTGTTCACAAGCAAAGATTCTCAGCCACTTCAGTGGCGTAAGCTTTAAACCTGCCCACACGGGCAGGCGTCTGCCTGACTAAAGTCAGTTTGAACTCTCGCTCTCCGTTGGTGTTCTCACCAATGGAGAAGACATGTTGTTGGTCACGAAGACCAACAACAAACATTGGGGTGCGGGGTGTCTTTACCTCGGAATACTCTTAGTTATGGTAAGAACACCCCGCATCATCACTTAAGTCCCTTGAGCCAAGCGGAGTCACGGTGTGATCTTTCAATCCGGTCTAGCGTCCTTATACACCGGGCCAGCAGGACACGGTTCGGGATTGGGAAGATAAAAATCGTCTACTTGGATATCTCCATCACCCTCCCGGTATACCTCTTTTTGCTGGCAATGTCCCGTCTTGATGACGTAAGTACCAGTAGTCCATCCTCCCATAGGTTTGCAAAAGCAATACTTTCCTTGGTTGTCCGTTTGGCTCGTTCCCACAAGTATGCTATCCTTATAGAGCTTCATTGTAACCCCCTGACACAGCTGGTAGGGTCCGTGGGGAAACTGCCAAACATAAACATATCCCCAGAAGCAATTACTCTGGCACTGGCGTCCCGCAGGATCATGGTCAGCGGCTACTGCTTCGTTGAACTTAAAGCCAGTCCCCACAAGCAGGAGTGTGCTCATTGCAAGTAAGATCAAAACGTACTTCTTCATCTTTATCACCTCCTATGTTTGGTTAATGGTTCACGGTTCATGGCGAAAACTTCCACGCCATGTCACATTACAGAATAGCTCTGATGAATTAAGAGAATTTTTAAAGTTTTCTTAAAAGATAATTAAAAAATGGGGCTACTTAACTCTTCTTTATGGCTTATAGGTATTTATGAGCTTCCGCTTTTCTTTTTTCAGTCCCTCATAAGAATAGTCGTGTGAACATTCTGGAGGAACCCAAGAATTTCTTTTAGCTCATGTTGCAGTAGTGCTTAAGCGTTTAAGCTTCAATGCCATGATCCTGTACCCAATCCTTTATTTATACGTGCAAAAACAATTTACCTCTGTTCAGTCACGCCTCTAAAGTTTCTACTACATAATAGTCTCCTTTCGGTTTGAATCGTTACGGAAATCCCTTCCCACTCTCTACTCCTTACTCCCCCCTCTTTTCTCAATCACCTCCTCTCATTCCACCGTTATATTTTCCGTTTCCAAATACATTGTTTGGTCAAAAGGTGAATTCTTACAGGGAATTTTGAAATAGTATTGAGTTTCGAGGGACAAGTTTTTATTTTCGCTCTCAACTCTATACTCTCCACGCAGGTTTGACCTCGGTGAAAAAAAATTTACTCTCCGGTCTGTAAGTGATTATTTCCGCTCTTCGTTGGTGTTCTCACCAACGGAGAAGAGGGGTTGTTGGTCAGAAGACCAACAAATAGCAACAAAAGCTAAATGAGGAGGGACTCCACAACTTAAAGGGCGCGTTGAAAAACCCCGAATCGGAGTGCCTGTACGGGCGATTTTTATCAAAAATTAATTTGTTGAGAGACAAGGTCATCTAAATTTCAAAAAATCGCCCAGATGGGCACTCCAAAAACCACTTTTTCAACAGTCCCTAAAGGCTGCGATTACCACTTCGAAATGTAGTTCTGACATAATCTGGCGTTGCGGGAACAGGATAAGATTTTGGAAGAAATAAAAAAAATGCAAAATTTTTTGTTGCCTCTTTTAAAAAGAATGATTATACTCTTTTGAAACTTAAACAAAAAGGAGGTGTGGGATGTCTTTAAAAAATCATAAAAGTTCCGTTCTCTTGAGCCTTTTGGTTTTATTAAGTTTTTTGGCCTGGGGATGTGCTTCCACCTCTTCTGTAAAAAAGAGGACTCAAGAGATCGAAGATAAGTTGAATGCCCAGACCCAACAGCTTGATCAAAAGATCTCTGCGGTAGATGCCAAAGCTGAAGAAGCCAAAAAGATGGCTTCCGATGCCTGGAAAAAGGCAGAAGAGCTTGCCAAGTCTCAGGGCTACGCAGGTTACAAGGTGATTGGGGAAAGGGATGTGAATTTCGATTTCGACAGATACGATCTCCCCAAGATTTCGAAAGACATTTTGGATGAGATGGGGGCGTCCATGCAGCAAAAGCCTGAGCTTATCTTAGAGATTGCGGGACACACCGACAATATAGGTGCGGATGCCTATAATTTGGTATTAGCAAACAAGAGGGCAGAGACTGTAAGAAGATACCTGGCGGACAAATTCGACATCGCCATTTTCCGAATGTTCGAGATAAGCTTCGGCGAGTCCAAGCCCAAGGTTTTAAATGATACCCAATCTGGACGGGCAACCAATCGAAGAGCAACCCTGATGCTTTTGGGACCTTCGGAATAGCTTTAAGAAGACTTCGTTTATCCCAAGACTGTAAGTAAGATTATACTGGGAAGGTTTGATTTCAACGGCGTGCTATCGAACTCACCCTAAATCCCTCTCTTAGAAAGAGAGGGACTTACACCACTTCTCTTTTATGGGCATCAACCTTTTAAACTGATAGATTTTGCCACTATCGACTCGTAGGCGGGGCTCTTTCGCCTGTGGCGAGAATCTGCCTAAGGCATGACCAGCCCCACCAATATCGGGCGGGCATGAATGCCCGCCCTACGAACTTTTTAAAAATGGTTCTTCTCCAAATCAGTGGCTTAAATTTTTAGTAAGAGGATGATCCCTAATGACTTGACGAAAACCTTGTTTTAAAAGCTTCAGCCTCCCCCTCACCTTAGTCCTCCTACGGATTTCACTTCGTTCAATCTACGAGGGGAGAGGAAATTCCCTCCATCTCCCCTTTGGGGAGAGGGTCAGGTTGAAAATCCCGCCCTTCGGTCTGAGCCCTTCCTTCGACATCTCGCCAAAGGCGGGGGACGAAGTGCAGGGTCGAAGACCAAAGGCGGGGTGCACTGCAGTGGTGAGTTTTTCAACACGCCCTGGGAGCCTCGGCTATGAGGATGCTAATCAAATTACAGACATTCGAGACAATGTCCAAAAATAAATGAGGGGACATTAACTTTCCAAGTAAGTCCCCTTTTTTTGTTCAAAAAATTGCCAATTCATGGAATAAATTCTTAATCTCTTGTAATGTTTTGACTTACAAAAGGGGATGATCTAAAGATTATGAAAGGAATTAACTCTGAAAGTGAGAATGCAAATGGTAAAAATTCGTTAATCCTTTTGATCTTTTGAACTTAGTAAGAAATCTAATTGATTGTAAAATTTTTTAGGTTTTTTGCATTTTTTTCTTGACATTTTTAATTTAGAGGTTATATTAGATTTTGTAAGAGCTGTTATAGCGAAAGAGCTAGTATAGCTAAATAGTTGATAAAAGTTTAGTTTTACCTACTTCTAATAAGAGCAGACTAAAGCGCAGAAAAATTAGGTTTTCTGTGAGAGTACGAGTCTGTTTTTTTTATCCAACCCAAAATCTTCTCCAAATTATTAAAAGAACTAAGCACATTTTTTTCCTAAGTTCTGATGTTTTAATTGATTAACTGAGAAACGGAAAGGAGGTTTTATCGTTTCATAATTATCCAACAGCTATAAGGCTCTTTAATTTGTATTTGTAGAAGTGTTATTTGACAGCAAATGTATTTTTTCCACAGGAGGAAATTCAAAATGAAAAGTAAGTCTTTAATTGTGTTAATGATTGTGGTAGCTCTCTTGGTGGGAATCTCTTACCTATTCTTACAGATTTCCGGCGCTACACAACCATCAACGAGTGCTAAAGCACCCAGCAATCAGCAGAAATCGCCAGTTGCAAAAGCACCCGGCACTTCACCTGGAAAGCCACTACACCCGGTTCAATCTATAGTCGCAACTAAACCCGGGGGTTTAGTCGTCCCTACCATGGACGCCAGGAAAAATATACGTCATCAATCCGGATTACCTGCTCACATCGTAAGTAAAAGCCCGCTATTAACTGAAGGTTTCGAAGGCGGCGCTGTTCCGCCAGCTGGATGGACCGCGGTGGTAGCCAACCCGTATACCTGGGAACTTGGCTCTTATAACCCTTATGAAGGCATGTATTATGCCGTGTGCTACTATGATCAGGACTACACCGGCATACAGGACGAATGGCTGGTTAGTCCGGTCATCAATCTTACCACTAAGGGATCGGCTTGGCACCTCTATTTCTACTGGGAGATGAGCTATTACTGGGGTGTATCTCCCTACGACAACTATAATATAGAGGTTTGGATATCCACGGATGGTGGTAATACCTTCCCGACTATGCTATGGACTGAACCCACGACATCTTTTTCGAATTATACATGGTATAAAGCCGATGTCAACCTTGCCTCCTTCCTCAGCCAGAACAACGTTAAGCTGGGCTTCAGATACTATGGGTACGATGGAGCTGAAGCGGGTCTCGATTATATTACGGTCGATACAGAGCCTACCGGGCGTTGCTGTTATGGTGACCCCCAAAGCCCTACCTGTGCTGACGTTACGCCATCCGCATGCACTGGACTTGGCGGCACCTTTACGGATGGGCTCAATTGCACTGACAATCCGTGCCCGGTAGCTGGTCTTGGCGAAAACTGTGCCACGGCAATAGCCATCTCCAGCCTGCCCTACAACACCACCGGAAATTCCTGTGGCTACCTTAATGATTACGATGAGACCTGTCCCTACTCCGGCGGCAGTGCGCCAGATGTGGTATACTCTTATTCCCCAGCCACCAATCAGGCAATAAACATTAGTCTCTGTAACTCCTTTTATGACACCAAGGTATTTGTTTATCAAAATGCCTGCGCAAGCGGCACCGCAATCGCCTGCAACGATGACATTTGCGGAAGTGATGGATACAGATCCGCAATATATGGGTTGAGCGTATCTGCCGGCAATACCTACTACATAGTTGTTGACGGGTACGGTACTAGCTGTGGTGACTACGATCTCACAGTCACCGAAGCCGCTGCGGGACCACCCAACGACAACTGCGATGGTGCCATAGCAGTGGCTGTGCCGGATTGTCCCAACGTTGTAACGGTAAACGGTACAACTATAGGCGCAACCATCGATTGCCCGGGAGTGTTGGATTGGAATGCCGTCTGGTACAGTTTTTACCTACCTTATGCCAGCAATAAGCTCACCATCGATTACTGCCCCACTGCCATTCCCATATATCAGATTGGTATAGTCATCTACAACTCGTGTCCCGTGAGCTGCTCTAATTATATTATCGCTAGCGCATACCAATTTGTAACTTGTCCCAACACTAATACTGGCCCACAAATGTGGTGGAGCGGTCTTCCTGCCGGGACTTATTACCTCCCCGTGGCAGTATGGGACTACAGCATGAATCCGTTTAATGATTTCACGTTCACCGCCTGTGTCGAACAAGCAGTGGCTCCGCCTAATGACAACTGCGCAAATGCTACACCCGTCGGTGATGTGACCAACCTTGCCTTCAGCACCGACGGAGCTACATTCGATGGTCCGGGAGGTTGTCAGTACGCCGCTAACCTCTGGTATTGCTACACCGCCACGTGCGATGGCAATGCCCACGTCTCCCTGTGTAATTCGTCTTACGACACCAAACTGGCGGCTTATGATGGCTGCTCCTGCGATCCTGTCGGCACTATGCTTGCCTGTGTCGACGACGCCTGTGGTGGCACCTTGCAGTCGGAGATTTCATTCCCCGTGGTGATAGGTCAGTCATACTTGATCGAGGTGGGTGGTTATAGCACCGCTACTGGCTCGGGCTTTCTGAGCATAAGTTGTTCTTTACCACCACCTAACGACGAGTGCACCGGTGCTCCTGTCATAAATACCTTCCCGCAAACTGTCTATGGGACGACCATAGGTGCGGGAGTCGATTGCCCGGACATTCTGGGTTGGAATGCGGTCTGGTATCGGTTTGATGTGCCTTACAATTGCAACGACATCACTGTCGACTACTGCCCCACGGATTGGTCAATAGGTACAATTGGTATTGTCATGTACAACTCGTGTCCTCCAGTTTGCGCCAACTATATAGCGGCTTCAGGTTACCAATTCGCCTCTTGCGATAACGGGACTACTAACCCGCAGATGTGGTGGTATAATCTACCGGGTCCTGCGAGTTACTGGTTGCCCGTTTACCCATTCGCGGCTGCGAACTTCGGGTTCACGGTCAGCGTTGAAGAGTGCGTCCCTTGCGACGTTGTCTGCCCTTCGGAAGGTATACCAGAGGGTGAACCCACCTGCTACGATGAATATGTCGACAATTATAATGGCGGGTGCAATACGCCCCCAGATTATCCGTTCCAGACCATTAATTGCAATACCACAATCTGCGGAACCTCCGGGACGTATCTCTTCACTGGATTACAATATCGAGATACAGATTGGTTCAGAGTGGAGGTGGGGGATGGCGATCTCACCTTTAAGTGCGTAGCTGAATTCCCGTTGCAGACCCTCCTTTTTGCTGCAGGGACGGAGAATTGTGCTGATTATACTATGCTCGACTACCGCCAGGTCAATATGTGCGACACCGCTACCATATCCATGTATGTCACATCTGGGGTCTACTGGCTCTGGGTTGGTCCAACGGTCTTTGCTGGCTATCCCTGTGGGCTGGAGTATGTGATGCAGGTGCAATGCACCGGATTTGGACCGCAGATCGCAGTAACTCCAACCAGTTTCGATCAGGCGCTTAATCCAACCGGAGCATGTTCAACCGCGACAGAGAGCTTGTTTATATCCAGCGTTGGCGGCGAGGATCTCAACTGGTCGATAGCCGAGAATCCGCCCGTTAATTGGCTGGCGGAGTCACCTCTCTCCGGCACACTACCGCCCGGCACGACAGCCACTCTGGATGTCTCCTTTGACGCAGGTGGAATGGCTCCAGGAGATTACAATACGAACCTGGATATAACCAGCAACGCCCCGAAGGGAGTGGTATCAGTTCCGGTTCATCTGAAGGTAGAGCTGCCTCCGGAGATCGATGTAGCAACAAGACTGTGGATACCGGTCATCCCTGGATGCCCTAACGAAAGGGATTTGAGTGTGGACAACTTAGGAACAGGGGATCTGAGATTTGAGGTAATGGTTGCAGGAAGTCCTCCTCCTCTTGACAATGGGGGAATCTTAAATAAGGTTCCGAACAGAAAGGCGGAGGATCTCTTCAAGTCTAACGGTCGCTTGTTAGACAAGAGCAACCTGCCGAAACTGACGACTATTGCGCCCAGCGACGCCAGCAAGGCGGCGAATGTGCCAAGCGGCCCAACACGTGCTCCCAAGAATGTGCAGAACGTTATATGGGACAACGGTGGCACAATCTACGGTGGAAACTCTTTGTCGTCACAGTTAGATCTATTCTATCCCTTCGTCTCGCAGATTGCCGACGACTTCATATTAACCGAGGGCATGAATGTGACAGACGTCCACTGGTGGGGTATTTACTGGAACGGAACCCCATTGGACGCCTGCGATTTCTACATTTACTTCTACGCAGATGACGGCACGGGCAATGCACCCACTGGTGGTGGAATGCCTGATCCTTCGCCCACTGCATTGGCCACCTACTTCTTCACAGGACTCACAGGTCAACCGTTGGATCCTAATGGATTCTATGAGTACGACGTGACTTTGAGCTCGCCTTTCCCTGCTTATGCGGGTGTGAAGTACTGGATTGCCATTCAGGCGGTTTTCGGCTTCCCACCTCAGTGGGGTTGGGCGCAGACAGGCGGAATCCAACTTCATGATGCGATGCAGGGTTTCCCACTGTTAGGTTATGACTTCTGGACTCTTGACAACTACGTAGACGTGGCGTTTTACCTGACCGGCGAGCCTGGATGTCCCATGACGGTTAGCCCACCATCAGGCACGATTCCGCCCTCAGGTCATACCGATTTGACGCTCACCTTTGACGGCACTAAATTTGACGTTTGCGGAGTAGATACTACCGTTTGCTATCTGGTATTCACCTCCAACGATTGTGATGAATCTCAGGTAGTGGTGCCGGTGTATATGTGGGCTGCCAGAGGCGACGTCAACGTAGATTGCAAGGGAGATTGTGTGATAGACATTCGAGACGTGGTCTTCCTGCTTAACTACGTATTCAAAGGCGGACCCGCTCCTAATCCAATGTGCACGGGCGACGTAAATCGTGATAATATTGTCAATTCGGACGACGCTTTGTATTTGGTCAGTTACCTATTCCTGTATGGACCACCCCCAGAGATTCCACTCGCACCTAAGGGAAATGAGAACATCCGGATAAAGACAAACAGTCCGATCAGATAGACACCAATTCATCGCCAATAATTTTCTATTCCCAAAAGGAAAAGAAAGTTCAAAAGCCCCCCGCCAAAGGCGGGGGGCTTTTGTTTTTTTTAGTTAAATTGTCTAAGTGTAAACTCACCCTAAATCCCTCTCTTAAATGGTCTTCAACCAAATAAGTTAACATACTCTGCTTCCACATAAGATCAAAGTCTAGTTCTTAGCCACTTTAGTGGCGTTAGCACCTGCACCCGACTAAAGTCAGTTAGAAAAACCTATGCTTACAAAATTGTCTAGGTGTAAACTCACCCTAAATCCCTCTCTTAAATGGTCTTCAACCAAATAAGTTAACATACTCTGCTTCCACATAAGATCAAAGTCTAGTTCTTAGCCACTTTAGTGGCGTTAGCACCTGCACCCGACTAAAGTCAGTTAGAAAAACCTATGCTTACAAAATTGTCTAGGTGTAAACTCACCCTAAATCCCTCTCTTAAAAAGAGAGGGACTTGTGCAACTCTTCTCTTGGTAAGTCGAAGATCCCGCCCTTCGACGGTTCGACCATTCGACAGGCTCATGGTGCTGAGCGAAGTCGAAGCACAAGCTCACCGTCCCGAGCAAAGTCGAGGGACAGGCTCAGGGTGGTGACAGTTCGACTTCGCTCACCCTTCAACTTTGTTCAGGGTGACCCTGAATTTATTGAAGGGTCACTGTCCCTGAGCAAGAATCGAAGGGAGCGAAGTCGAACCACCAAAGGCGGGGAGAAGGGTTCGGGGGATGAGGTAAATATGACTTGATCTTATGAAGTGATGGGGATTAGGTGTAAACTCACCCACAAACTCCGGATGTAACAAAAACCTTCGCCGTCGTCAAATCTTGGGGACAGTAATGGTTCTGAGACTCAACGAGCGGACTTATGGTTCCTTTACGATGAATTCGTTACCATTTTTCTCACCATTACGGATTCATGCTGATCCCCCGCAAAGGCGGGGGAAAACGGACATGGTGTCTGTGACAAACACAGAGGATTTTATCTTTTTAAAAGGTTAACGCCTTAACTCCGATATAAATGATTTTGTTCAAAAACTTGACAGGTAATAAAATAAGTTTTTAATGCTATGCTATATTTAGACTTAGAAATAGTCGCTCTATAAAAAACATCAAGAGGACTGACTCGCAGAGTAAAAACGCCGTTGCTTTAAAGCCGCTAAGCCTTTTAAGTTTTTGAACTTATTGAAAAACCTAATTAAATATGAAAATGTTTTTGATTTTCGATTTTTTCACTTGACATTTTAGGTTTTGGTTTTATATTATAACTGCAAGAGCTAGTAGTTGATAAAAGTTAGTTTTACCTGCTTTCAAATAAGAGTAGACTAAGGCGCAGAAAAATTAGGTTTTCTGTGAGAGGATTAGTCTATTTTTTTTTGACCCCACCCAAAAACTCATTCACTCTTTAAAAAGAACAAGCATATTTTTCTCTAAGATATTACATTATAAGTGATTAACTCACAAATTCAAAGGAGGTTTTATCGACTAAAATATTGATTGATCAACTGCTAAGGCTCTTTAAAAGAAGAGATTTTAGAAGTTAAATTTGACAACAACTGAATTTTTCTTAGGAGGTTTTTAAAATGCTAACTAACAAAAACAAATTTTTGCTCATTTTGATAGCGACTCTTGTTTTAGTGGCGATGGTGGTTCCGGCCCAGGCAGCAACCTGGGATAGTACCATGGTTTACTATGCCACCACGGTTACCAAGTATGACGTTGCGGTGGGCAATCATCTGAAAGGTGCTTCCGACGATACGGTGAGGATTCTTACCACTGAGAGTGCATCCCCATACAAGGTTTACCTTGCCACAGACCGTTCGACCGCCCTTCCCATGAGTTGGGTCACGGAAACCATTTATACCGACACCTATGCTAACAGGGGTTGCGCGATCGGCGATGTGGATAACGATGGCCAAAACGAGATCATTATCGGACGTACCGCTTCTCCTTACGGGCTAAGAATGATCAAGTGGACCGGCGGCGCATGGGTTACGACAGTCATTTTGACCAGCACTTCGTCCTATGTCGGCGCTTGCTATGATGTCGCCATCGGCGATGCGGATAACAATTCCGGAACGCCGAACGATATCATATTTAACAACTCTTCCTATGGCGTCATGAAAGCCCGATGGAACGGAGCCACCTTTGATACCACCAGAATTCTCTATAACTCATCTAATAGCACATATTATGGGGTAGCCATCGGTGATTTCGACCAGACTTATTTGGGCAACGAGATCGTGACGGTTTCTTATGGTCAAAGGGTTTACCGGATTAAATTCAACGGTGCGACCTGGGACACCGCAACCATCTTCTACACCGCCACCGATTACGACTACTATGACGTGGCAGTGGGTGACTTCGATAACACCAACCCCGGAGCTGAAATAGCCATCAACAACGGCTATAACTATGCTTCCGGCGGAGCGGTTCAGGAAGTATACGGTTCCGGCTCAACCTGGGCCATGAGAAATCTCGGATACAACCCTTCTAACTGGAGCAGTAACGGAGAGATAGCGGTTGGAGATTTCTATTCGTCCAATCCCGGAGCCGAGATCGTGGCAGTAAGCGGCGGTGGAGCTGCCTATGAGGCGAGATTGCTCTACGGTTCAGGAACCACCTGGTTTAACGAGAAGATCATGGGCACCGGAGGTTCCACATACGGTGTAGCCATCGGCAACTTGAACCGATATCGCCCGGGCAATGAAATGGCGGTTGGCGGCAACTACAAGGTCTGGGAAGTCGAACAGAAACTGCTGTCGTTGGATATGTCGGCTATTTCTATCGACAATGTCCCGGACATGATCAATGCCGGAGCTTCCGTAACGGTGAAAGCCACAGTTAAGAACTTCGCCGAGTATTACGCCAATTTTCCAATACCGGTCAAGTTCAGGATCGATGGTCCATCCGGGTATTCCTATACTGATGTTGATCAGGCTACTACCATCAACCTGCCACCCGCAGGAACCGAGCAGATCATATTCAGTCCCGACTGGACCGCCCCCGCTACCCTCGGCAATTACACCATCAAGGCATGGACCGAGCTGGCGGGCGATCAGATCCCGGCTAACGATACGTTCACCTTTGTTTTAACGGTTATTCGACCGGGCGGACTGAATGAGCAATTTACCGGCACGACCTTCCCGCCGGCGGGCTGGACGGTTTACAACTTTGGCACCACACCGGGAGATCCCTGGATAAGGTACACTGCTTACTTCCATAGCTCTCCTGCCTGCGCTCAGATTTACTATGACGTGCCGAATAACGATTGGTTGATCACACCCAGGCTTAGAGTGGTAAGCGGCGATATCTTTAGTTTCTGGTGGCGAACGCATTCCACCTCATATCAAGAATCGCTTTATGTCAGGGTCTCAACCAATCCAAATGTCGCCGATACGGGTGCTTATACGATAGTCGACATGATAACCAGCACCGGCAACATCAGCTGGTTCAACCGGCAGATTGACATGACTCCTTATGCCGGTCAGGATGTCTATGTCGCTTTCTGGTATCGGGTTAACAACATGTATGGCATGGGGATCGATGATGTGACCGGGCCTTACTTCCCGCCTCAGATCAAAGTTACCCCGGACAGCGTTTATGCCGAAGGATACGTGAACAGCTTCTTTGACGTGTTCTTCAACGTCGCCAACATCGGCGGTGGAACTCTAAACTACACCAGTAGTCTATCCACGCCAGCCAGTTACCTGACGATAATTCCAACTTCCGGGTCTTTGGGGTTGGGTGTATCCAGAACCGATACACTCCGTTTCAATACCACCGGTTTGGCCGGACATTATTACGATACCCTGGTGGTTACTTCCAATTCAGGTACGAAAGCCACCAACTTGATTCCGATCCATCTGTATGTCCGGATGGTTCCGAACATAGCAGTAAGCCCGGATTCGTTAGCAGTTCCCGTGGTAGCGAATGACACGAAAGATACTGCCATAATCATCGGCAACACCGGGAATGGAGAGCTTAACTACGCCGTCGAGACCGAGGAGTGGTCGAAGTTTGGGGTGGTCTGGGACGGCGAACCGGCTACCAGACCTCATCGGGTGGAAATGAATGAGAGGGAACAGAAGGAGCTTCTTACCAAAGGCGGGGAAGATCCTCGTCGGGGAATTCCGCCAGCCAAGGGTCAAGGCGGACCGGATGCTTTTGGTTATCGCTGGATTGACTCAGATGAAGCAGGCGGTCCCACCTTCAACTGGATTGAAATTAACAGCATTGGAAACCTATTGAGCATTACTGACGACGGTAATGTCGGA
>Ga0315289_10009592_pt1 | contig 13931 bp, 11 predicted proteins | sample YL17G11_40_MG_FD_203452 | JGI IMG/M metagenome (GOLD analysis project Ga0315289, IMG submission 203452) | Sediment microbial communities from Yellowstone Lake, YNP, Wyoming, USA - YL17G11_40 | ecosystem: Environmental > Aquatic > Freshwater > Lake > Sediment | place: USA: Wyoming | collected...
AAAGAAGCCAAGGTTCAAGCGAGCCATGGCGACTTAGCCGGAGCTTATGATCTGTCGCAAGTATGCGATAATATCATTGTTCTTCACCGAGCAGTTAATGATTTTGAAAATAACGATGTAACGTTGTTGGTTACAAAAGTGAAAGACGGTGCCCTAATTCAAGGCGGCTATAAAGTTGGTGCAGAATTCGCTAGGGCGCGCTGGAACATGACAAAACACGATGGAACAGCCGTCACAGCAGCCGAGCAAACATTGTCTGTAAATAATAATGGTTTTGATGGGAGTGGAACATGACCAACATAAACGGTGAGTTAGACCGTATAGAACAGCAGCTTTCGCCAACTCGTCGCTTGACAAAAGACGAAGCCATGCAGGTTTTATTAAAGATTCTACTAGACAATAGTAAAATACTTGATATGATAAAAGAGATAGGCGACTCTGTAACGCCTGATGGAAAAACTCAGCTCGATTTGTTGACAGATCGCTTAGACGAAGGGAACAAAGCATGAAGATCAGAAAGTCAGAAACGTACTTAGTCATATCATCTTCACACTTAGGCATTAGCCCCGATATCCTGAAGGTATTCGGCAACATAGCAAAAGAATTTAATGCAAAAACGTTTCACATCGGAGAAGTAGAGAGCCAAGAAGAAAAGAAGCTTTATAAAATCGCTGAAAGCAGAATCGAAGCTGTTTCCGATAAAATAATGTGCTTTGGAGATGATACCAGAGAGACTACTGTTGATAAGGCTGAGGATGAACTGGCAGCCGCTAAGGAGAGCCAGACTGATGTATTGATTGGAATTAACAAGAGGCTGGCGAGTATTAAAAAGACCTTCGGGTCTGTCACCTTTGTCGTACCGAGTGAAACCGTAGCGCCAATCAATGAAGAGTACTCAGCAGAATATGATGAGTTTATTATTAGCAAATACCTAATGTTATCTGCAATTCAGCCAGTGAGCGATGTATCAACTAATAGGCCTGTCAACCGAAATGCAGTACAGGCTCTTAAGCAATACGGCAGTCTTTACAGTTGGATAGTGCCTCACCCAATACCAGCGGTTATCCCCTACCCACGACCCGGTCTGAACAACACACATAATTACTACACCGTTGGCTCTATGAAAACCATAGAACAGCCCACAAGCAGAAAAGACAACTTCATGGCATCACATTCTCCTGCCTGTATGTTGGTTTTAGTAGATGAAAACAGCGAGTTCCATGCAGTTCACTTACACGTTGATTATGCAGATCGAAAAGGTTATCGGAAGTCTCGCCCAATGGTCCTTTACGATGGTCTTTGCTTTACTGTAGATGGTGTTAAAGAGGTTGATTCTAAGGACAGGGCAGTGTTCGTGACCGATGATCATGAGCCATACCATCACTCAGGTGTTGTTGGTGCCGTCCGATCAATTAATCAACTATTTCAACCCTATACGTTCATAAATGGCGGTGACGCTAGTGACTGTGAGCCAGTGAGCCATCACAATTTCGATAAACCGGGAATTCTTGAAGGATTACGGGTCTCAAAGATGCTTGATGGGCTAAGAAGGTTGCTGGACGCTGAGACTGATTGCGAATCAATTAAAGAGAGGATTCTGATAGACTCTAACCACGCAGATTGGTTGACACAGTTTGTTGAGAGGCTTCCGCAGCTGCAAGGCATCCTAGATTGGGAGACTGTCGCCTACACCTACCTTCCCAGCTGGCAAGTACGCTTAAGACAAGGAGATTCATCACCTCCGTATAAGTTTGGCGATTATACGATCCGTCACGGTGACCAAGAATCTTTCCAAAAAGCCGAGCTGATCTTCAATTTTGGTAAATACCTATGCGGACATTGGCACAGGCATCAAGCTGTAAGACGAATGGTTTCCACAGGATGTGGTGGTGGCTTGAGCCCACTGTACCAAAAAGGCAAAGAGAATGATTGGCAGAACCAAGTGACAACACTGACTAAGACTGCTGGCGTAACAGCGGTTGCCCCAAAGATCGTGTTGCACGATAAAGCAAGGAACACATCAAGGGTTGCCTTCAGAAATCAAATTTACGAAGTGGCCAGATATAAGACAGACAAGAAAAGCCCCATTTAATCAAGAATCTCGCATATTTAGCGTATAGTACATAAATTCTATGTACTATACGTCCAATAATTCTTTCATCTCCCAAAAATAAAACTAAAGTTTTTTTGAATTCGTCCGATAAGGAGACTGAGTTCAAATAGAGTTAACTGTTTATTACTGGAGATTCACATGGCAAGCGCAAAAAAACCAGTTATGCTGATCATTGACGATGATGCGGAGATGTGCTCAATGCTTGGACAGCTAATGTCAGATCGATTCACAGTATTCGCCTCTCCAGTGAGTTGGAGTCTCGTTACAGCTATCTGTACGCTTCAAGTGGATGTAGTGATAACAGATTTCTATATGCCCGGAACGCAAGGTCTCGATCTTATATCAGAAATCAAAAAGGAATACCCACTGGCACCGATTGTCTCAATGACGGGAGCGATGTGGAATCAGGCTGAAGAGGACGCAGCGATTAGCGCAGGAGCTTCGATGGTGGCATACAAGCCATTCGGAAACCTAAAAGCATTTACTCAGAGCGTTTACGACTTGGCGACACAACCTAAATAATGGAGTCATTATGCAAGCGAACACAATCCTTTGCGAGTCTATTGAAATGGTTATCAGTGCATTGCCAGAAAACCACGATGATTATGAATACATCACCATGACGCTGAAAATGGCACAAGATGTCTTAAACAAAGGCGGCAATAATTTAGATGAGGATTCACGCTCTGTTATGGAGGAAGCCACGAACATCATCATCGCTCTGAACAACCCAGCCCCTGTTTACTTTTCGCCAGAAAGGGTTGTGCAAGAGCCGAGACCAGTTAATCGGCAAGAATATTATAACCATAGCCACAACGACTTGACTAGCTGGCTGGCATGGATTATTGTACCATTTGCGGTGTCTATTATTTTTACATCGGCAGTGTTACTTATCAGATAGGAGGTTACATTGATTTCCATACTAGCAATAGGCGACCTTCATAGCAAGCGATCCAATCAAGACGATTTAGCCGAATGTGCGGATAAGATAGTTGATCTTATTGCGTCTAGGAGCCCAAAGGCGATCGTAATATTGGGTGATCTCGCCAATGATCATGAAAAAGTATATGTGACGGCACTAAGCGGAGCCGTTAAATTTTTGAAACTAATCAATGATGCTGCTGTTGCGATTGGCGCTAAGTTGTACTACATAGTAGGCAATCACGATGCCGAAAATAATCAAATATATCTTGAGGATACGCATTCATTCAACGCATTTAAGCAGTGGCCGAACATCACCATTATCGACAAGCCACTGAGGGTCAAATCACCTGATGGGTATATCACCATGTGCCCGTATGTTCCAGCTGGACGCTTCATTGAAGCCTTAGATACGATTGGAAGGGATAAGTGGATGGAATCATCGGTGATTTTCTGCCATCAGGAATTTCTTGGCGCGGCCATGGGCGCTATAACATCCAAGGTTGGAGACAAATGGCCAGCCGATTGTCCTCAAATAGTTAGCGGACACATCCATACATACAGCCGCTTAGCATATAATTGTCTATATGTTGGTGCCCCGATGTACCACACATTCGCTGATGAGGGGATGAAGAGTGTCTCGATACTCAGTCTTGAGAACGGTGCTATGGACGAAGAAAGAATCGACCTTCATATGCCAGCCAAGCTATCTGTTCATGTGACAGTGGCAGAGGCTTTAGTCTATAAAATACCACTGAATGCGCGCATCAGGATGTATATTAGCGGAACTACACAGGAATTCGCTAAATTCAAGAAAAACAAGGTGTATGCTGAGCTGATGCAACTTGTTAAGATCATTCCTGAAATAACCGATAGTGCCAAGATTGCTAAAAACGTACAACGCAAGGGGTACGTTGACATCCTTCGTGACGACTGTGAGAAAGAGAACCATCGTGTCAAGGAAGCATTTGTTGAGGTGACTGAATGAAAATTACTGTAAAAAACTTTAAGCAATATCCAGAATACACCCTAAAGCTGCCAGATACAGGCCTAGTGCTTTTAAAGGGTGAAACGGGCAAAGGCAAGACAACGCTCTTCGAAGCTGCCTACGACGCGATTACAGGCCTTGCAGACGATGTTGTACCATGGACGGGTGAGAAGCCAGTTGAGGTTGAATTCGAGTTTGGGGCAATAAGGATCAAACGAACACACAACCCCGAAACTATCTTTTGTGAGATAGAAGATAGTTCAGGAGAATCGGTATCTTACACAGGTGAACAAGCTCAAGCTAAGATTTATGAGTACTTCACATCGCAAACTTCTGAGTTCACAGCTGCTTACTACATTCGTCAAAGAATGGAGAACAGTCTGTTGTCATTCGGTCCTGCTCAGATGCTCCGGTTTATCCAAAAAATGGCTTTTGGGGATCAAGACCCTGAAGTCTATAAGCAGAAGATCAAAACTCAGATAGACGCTAGGCTCGTTTTGAAGCAACAAGAGGAGTTTAAGGCGGCTGAAGCCTCTAAGCATGTTAACCAACTGGCAGCACGCTTAGAATCAGATAAAGCATCTCTTGGCGAGCCACCAGTGGCACCATCTAGTCAAGCAGAACTAGACGCAGCAAAGAACACTGTTGCTGAGTTGTCTGTCAAGCTGACGAAACTTAATAAAAATATCGAGAACCTAGCATCCGATAGTGTGAAAAAGGCCAATGCGGATAGGGCAAGATTTAGCGCAGAGCAAGCTGCGTTCACTGCGGCTCGCAAGAAAAGACAAGAGCGATTAGATGTGATCTCCCTAGAACTGGTCCCAGCGATACCTGACTCCCTAACTCTAACGGAGGAAGCTGAGATGAAGAGTCGCATAAGTGCTCTGAATGAAAAGAAAAAACACATTGCGTGGAAAAAACAAGTCAGCGAAGTTACCGAGCGTATTAAGCTGCACTATCCTGAATTCAAGTCACAGGCTGTGTCTTTTCTTGAAGACAAAATGAATGGGTTGACAGAATCGACAAAAGGCACCAACGTCTTTATTAAAAATGCCAAGGCAGCGTTATTTGAGGCAAGACTGAAGACTAAAGCGCAAAAGTGTCCTGTGTGTGAAACCACACTTGAGGTGTCTGGCGGCAAGATCATTGAAGCAGAGCCATGTGACATTAATGACCAAAAAGAACAAGTGATTAGGCTTGAAGAAGAGCTTGCTACGTTTGAGGGTGTAGTTGACTGCAATAACGAGACACTTATGGCACTTAAGGTTATTCATAGTCAGGCTGTGTCTCTGAAAAACAATGCTAGGAAAGACCCAGAACCAAGCACTGCGGAAGATCAAATAGATATTAAAATCAAAGAGATAGAAGATAGGCTTATGGCTGACTATCAATCTGGCCTTCGATACAAATCATTAATGGCCGAAGCTGATCGCCTCGAAAACGACCACAAAGACGGTGTCGCTTCCATGCTTGGATTATCTGAGGCGGTGAGTAAGGCTAATGAAGAGGGAATACCAACAGCAGATGAGGTAAATGAGCAATCACAGTCTATGAGAAACCAAATCACTGAAGCTTTAGCTGACTTGGAAAAAGGCAGAGATATATTCAACTGTCATACTAGATACATGACCGTGCTTGAAACGTGGTCAAGGATGTCTAAGATGGTTGAGAGCAGAGAGGCGGAGTTAGCCAGTAAAGGAGAGGAAGCTGGGGCTATCGTGGACAATGTACGATCCCTTACCGAAGATTGGGCAGCATCTATAAGACTCAAGGAGCTATCAGATTCAGCGTCTATCAGCGCGACTGAAGGCATCATCAATGCCATCAACCAGTACGCTGAGAAGCATATTAGTGCGTTGTTCCCTCATGGTGGAACATCAGTCAAGATTAACAGCGGATCAACAACTAACAAAGGAGAAGAGCGTTCTAAGCTATCTCTGTCAGTGGTACACAAGGGGCAAGTGGTTGGAAAGTCTATCAATCCTTTGTCTGGTGGTGAAAAAGATAGGGTTAAGATAGCGTTTCAACTGGCTTTAGCTGAAATCTATAATGCGCAGTTCATGATGCTAGACGAGCCGTTTGCCGGGATTGACATCGAATCTACAATGGAGATTTGTTTATCCTTGCTAAAAGAGTTTTCAGGCAGTAGGTTAGTAGTCATGGCGCAGCACGGTGCGCCAGAAGGCATTTTTGATCAAGTAATTGAATTGTAAGGAGTTAAGATGACAGGTAAATTTAAAAAAGTTGCGCATGTAATTGCGCAGGAAATAGTGCATGAAGACAGTGTTATCCGTAGTTTTTTCAGTAAGTTGTCCCTGTTTACAAAGAGACTAACGTTTGTCCTAATCGTGATGTATACGATTACATCTGTAGTTCTGCTTACTTATGGCACTAAGATTTGGCAAAATAACAAGATAATTGCCAAAGAGTTAAAAGACACACAGGCGAAAGATAAGGAATCTCAAAAGGTTGGAGAATACACGCTATTTATCATGAATATGCGCGAAACCAAGATGAGCGACTTTCAAAAACAACTCATGGCTCAAACGATCGTGCGAGTAAGCGGTAACATCTTTGATAGCTATGAGGAGCGCACATGGTTCGTTATTTTGATTAATAATGAGTCTGGATTTGAGCGATTGGCCAAGTCTCCATCAGGCGCAGTGGGGTTAACGCAAGTTATGCCTCAGTTCGTTGAAGAGTTTGGCGGACACTGTGGCATTTCTGATATCAATCCAACCGAAGTTACCGACATGGAAGTCAACCTGACGTTAGGAGCGTGTAGATTTAAGCACTTGCTTTCTAGTTACAAAGGGGTATACTCAACTGCGTTGGCAGCGTACAATGGCGGTAAAAACGCGAAGAGCGTTAAAGAGTTGCAAAGATTGGCGAATATCACGACAGAGGAGACTTTGCAGTATCTTGCTAGGTTCACTCACATCAAGGCATCTGCTGATGCTAATGAGAAGAACAACCCAGACAAGGGTAATTTCGTGACTAATGCTAAAGTCAAGATTGAAAGTAAATAGGAGTAATCATGACGACATTCAGGCCAATGGCATGCGGATTTCATGAGCACACCGACGAGGGCAGTTTAGATGGCGCTTCTACGGTTGCAAGCAAAATACTTTATGCAGATAAGCTAGGCAGAATAGCCAGTTGCGTTACCGACCACGGAACGATGAACGCTTTGAGTTCTCACTGGATTGCGTCGAAAAAAGCCAAAACATCCAAGCCAATTAAGAGTATACACGGCATAGAACTGTACGTCATCGATGAAGACAGGGGTGATAAGGTTTTCAAGAATGGCAAGTCTGAGCACAGGTATTACCACCTTACAGTTCATTTCAAAGACATGGAAGCCTACCAGTATTTCTGCAAGCTAACTCCTCTTATGGAATCGAGAGCTTTGGTTAAGTTTGGTGAGCGCAAACCACTGATATACAAAAAAGAGATTGAAGCTATCTCAGGCCATATAACCATTGGCTCTGGTTGCCTAATTGGCATGGTTATGAAAAATCTTATGCCAGACGACAAATACCCACTGCAACAAAGAATGACATGGGCAGCCAATAATTACGAGTGGTTACGGTCAGTAGCAGGAAAGGGTAACTTTTTTGTAGAAGTGTTCCCACATGAGGTGAAAAGCAATTACGTTAAGCCTACTTATAAAGATAAGGTGCGAACAGCAGAAGGTTTTTTTGCACCGATCCTTGAGAAGCACCACGTTTGTAGTGCAGGATGCTCTGGTCAGCCTCACTTTAAGGACGAGTGTGGACATAGTACGATTCAGATAGATATTCAGAATGATGCGAATAAGTTCGTGATTGCTATGGCAAAGATGTATAAAGACCCCATGATAATCAGTGAAGATAACCACTTTGCATCGCCAGATGATAAAGTCGTGCAAGACTGTGTTGAAAAAGGAACCATGATTGTTACATCAGAGGGCGTAGAAAAAATAGAAAACATCAAACCCGGTGATTTTGTGCTAACTCACACTGGAAGTTTCCAAAAGGTATTATCTACTCGTGGACTGTCTTCAAATAAACCCAAAACAAAACTAATGTTTGGCAGCGAGAACGGCCTAACCGTAACTGAAGATCACCTAATCTATAAGCCGTGTGTTGTGGTCAAGGATACCAAAAATATCAACAGCAGGTCCACAGAGAGGATTGTTGAAAGCTTTGAGTGGCATACAGCATCTTCCATGGGGGTGAGCGATTACTTGTGGTTTCCATCCATTAAGGCTCACGCAAGTGTTGATATTGACTTAGTTACCATCAATATGGTGCCATTTTTAAGGGAGAATAGCGGTAATTTGGTGGATTCATCACCCATGATACACAACCTAACAGTGGATGATGATTTTTGTTATTTTCTCGGATTATTCCTTGGGGATGGGTTTGCCGGTGGAAAAGACGCATCTGTCGTGGTTAACGACTGGAATACGGAAGGAATGGGCAGGGTTTTACGGTTTTTTCAAACAAACGCAATTCCGTATAGAATCGAACACAAAGAAAAGGGAAAAATAAGCACGGTTTTCATCAACCAGCCGCAACTAAAGAGATTCTTGTATTCATCTTTTTATAAAAACAAGCAAAAGTATATTCCGTTGAACTGGTTCTTCTCGTTGTCTTACGCCCAGCAAAACAATATCATCGAGGGGTTATACCATGCAGATGGACGGTCCAAAGGCCAAACACTATCCATCTTAACGGTGTCCGTATATTTGTACGGATTGATGATACACTGGGCACTAAAAAACAATCTGATCTTTTCCAACGACATACAAAGGCCAAAAGGCAAAACGAAACACACACTTAGGACACAAGAGGTATTTGGTATTAGATTCACTGGATCGACGAAGGATCAAGTGATTGAGAAACTACGCTTAACTGAAAAAAGACTCAAAAACACATACACTAAGTTCGGATTTGTGGATCAGTCGGGTTTTACCAAACAAATCAAGAAAATAGAAAGCGTCAATAGCGATTTGCCAGTTTTTGATCTGGAAGTTGAGCACGATCAGTCGTTTGTTACTGTGTGGGGTACTGTACACAATTGCAGGCTTGGAAACGGAATGGAGCGCTGGCGCTTCAGTGAAAATTATTGCATGAGAGATTCTAACGAGTGGGCTGCGAACCTTAGACGGCAAATGGATGTATCCGAGCGTGATATTGAGGAAATGATAGATAACTCGTATAAATTTGTCGATCTTTTCGGTGAATACAAAATGACAACTGCCAGAGACAGAATCCTCCTGCCTTCAATAGAAATGGTATATGGCGTAGTCAGTGACACGAAGGTTAAGCTCAAGCAGCTGATTGATAAGCATGGCAGAATGCCAAGAATCGACGATCCGTTGTATCAGGTGTATCTTGACCGTGTTAACTCTGAGACCGCAGTTTACGCTGATAACGGTGTGGCAGACTTCTTGCCATATCTGTTTGTGATCGAAGATGCCGCAGAATTCGCTAGAGCCAACGACATCCTAATGAACACAAGAGGTTCGGCTGGTGGCTCCTTATTGGTTTACTTGCTAAACATATCGATTACCGATCCAATTAAGTATGGTCTTCAATTCGAACGAATGTTGACGATTGGTCGTATCAAATCATACTCATTCCCTGATATTGATACCGATTGGCAAGACAGAGGCTTGATTATACAGTACATTTTAAAAAAATATGGCGCATCAGCCGCACTCATTTCAACAAACATGATGTTGCGTGTTAAATCTGCAATCAAGGACATAGAGCGATTTCGCCTTGGCAATGTTCTGCCAGAGACCAATAATTTGCTCAGAATGATCAAACCATCACCGTCGCTCTCAGACCTAGATTGGCTGTATGGGTACACGGACAAGACCACTGGCGCAGCAGTGCCCGGTTATCTGGACAAGGACGATGTTTTAGCAAAACAGCTCAAGGAGTATTCGGATAACGCATCGTACATTGACGAAAATGGCAAACAACAGAAAATATGGCCAGAAGTATTGAAGTGTCTGGCTATCACGAAAACCAAAGGCATCCATGCTGGTGGCGTGGTGATAACTCCGAAAGACGTTAGCGAATACATGCCTATGCTATCTCCAACAAATGGCGACGGCATTTTAGCGACAGCTTATACGATGAAATACGTTGAAGAGGTTGGCGGCATCAAATACGACTTCCTAGGGGTAAAAACGCTTGCAAGTATCGGCATCTCGATGAGAGCGCTCAGGGATATCAAAGGAGTGAACATAGGCTGGGGCGAATTCCCTCACGATACAGACGTTTACACGAAAGTTATCCACGAAGGACTGCTTTCTGGTTTGTTTCAGATCAACACGAGCACCATGAGACCGTTTGTTCTTAAGATCAGGCCTGTGGATATCCAAGGATTGTCGAACATTATCAGTTTAGTACGACCGGGTTGCCTAGAAGCCCCTTCTCCTGATCCGAGTGATCCACCGAGCGTCACAGCAGCTATGTATTATGTGATGTGTGCGCAAGGTGTTAAGAAGCCGTTCTTTATTCACGATGATCTGAAGCCGATCTTAAGTGACTCATATGGGGTAATATTAACACAAGAGCAAACACTGAGAATCTTTAGGGATATTGGCGACTACACCTATGAATCAGCAGAAGAGGTCCGTCGCGGTATAGGCAAGAAAATCAAGGAGCTGCTTGAGAAACACGGCACGATCCTTAAGGCCAAGTGCTTGTCTCGTGGCTGGACACAACAACAGGCTGACTTATTATTCGAATCAATTCAAGCTAGTGCAAGATATAGCTTTAACTGCGCACACAGTACAAGTTATGCTATTGTTGCATACAACGGTGCGTACCTGAAGCACACATACCCAGCTTATTACTGGCTGGGAGAACTAACGGTCAGATCAGATGACCACGATAAGCTCAGGGAATACCTAAGAGAGTGCGCTGACCTTGTTCTGCCAGTGAACGTGAACAAGAGCAAGGCAAGCGAATGGTCAATTGAGTGTATTGACGGTAAAGACATGATCCGACCACCACTGTCTGTTATCAAGTCAGTGGGCGATAAGGGTGCGACCTCATTGAAGTTATTTATGGCATCCATGAGCCCAGAAGAATTCTTTGCCAATGGCGCTACTGACGACGATAAAGACATTGAAACTGTCAAAAAAGGAAAAGACAATGATAGTGAAGACATGGAATGATTTTATTGAGAAGATCAAGGTTTTCAGAAAAGCTAAAGGTAAGAGTGGTTTAAGTGCTCCGACCATAGTCAGATTGCTATATTCTGGTTCTTTTGACGACATGTTAGACGAAGAAACAATGAAGATTCCGGCACAAGAGCGTTATCTTCAGTTGTCTCAGGATGTTCTTAAGGCTATGGGATCAAAGGCCGCATTACCAAAGGCCTCTGGCGAAGAGCAAGTTGGAATCAATAAGATCACAAGCGTACCACATTTGCTGCTGTGGCGGCACTCTACTAATCCATTTGCTCGTTACGATATAACGTCTTTTTGCAAAGGCTTTTTATTGCACGCAGGATTCGTTAGGGCTCAAAAGAATGCCAGTGGTATCTCTTGGTTCAGGCCAGTATCTCATGAAAACCAAACACAAGTTGATATTTGCCCATCATGGAGTGGTCTGTTTGACTCAAACAATGCTTATAAGACGTACACAGGAGACAGACTGCTTGGCGTTATGGGAGTTATTGTTAAGGTAGAAAAGAAAATGTATCAGGGCAATAAAGAGTCTCTTTCCGTAACAATATTCAATGGAAGCGAATACATAGAAGGTGTTCGAGTGTGGCCTGAAAAAAGTGGTAAGATCAAGCAAGAGCTAGTCGCTGGACTAGAAAAACATGCTGTAGGTCTGGTTATCATACGACCTAAACCGTGGAACGACAAGGCTGGCGGATCAATCGTCGGATGGACTAAAGTAAAAGGACTGTGAGTATCCGGCAACAATTACCGGATACTTTGCCGGATACATAAAGGAAATTACTATGGCTAAAGAAAAGAAAAAGAAACCATTGGATTTACACAACTATTTGATAGGGAAACTACGCGCTGCCTCTCAGAAGTGGCCAGAGACCTATATGGTAAAAGATAGGGTAACGGTGAAGGTAAAGGTCAGTTACACCGATGGTGATGATTTCGTTACTGTTATGGCTCCAGAGACAGAGCTAACACTGGCAAGCGGTGAAAAATACATATCAAAGGCTCAAACATTTACTGTCAAGATTCACAAAAAGGCTCAAAATAGAGAGCGCGTAATGCGTATGTGCGAGAAGTGCAAGCGCCTATTCTTTGATTACGAGTATATCCCAACCAAGAAGGGCGTTTTAAAGAAAACGACCATCACAGCTGCGGACCATATATTGCCAATAATCGACCCAACCACCGGGTTTGTTGATTGGAATCTGTATATTACGAGAATGTTTCCCGGTCTAAGTGGTCTTCAGATTTTGTGCAACTATCCAGATGAAAGAGATGGTGTTATCTCATGCCACCATACTAAAACAGCAGAAGAAAGAGGAGCTATGGCAGAGAGAATTAGAAAAGAAAAGGGCATAACAGAAGCCCCTGTTAAGAAAACAAAGAAAAAATAAACATTGCAATTCAAAAAGAGTTAATCTATATTACAACCACGGGCAATACGCCCATCAAAAGGAGAACAAGAATGTCAATGATATACAACACAGCATACCGAGTTTCATCGTGGGTAGTTGTTAATTTGCCGAAGGACTCAGCAAAGATCATCACTGCTGCTTTCTCGGCTTTAGGTGCTCATGAAATCAAATGGCTCTCTAATTCTTTCATCAATACGATACAAGGCCTATCCAAGAGAGGCTGGGCATCAGAAGTATCAAAAGAAAGACCGTTTATTGTGAATCAGGACTTCATGAATGTGGCTATCACGGCTCATCTTAAGAACTATGGCGAGAATAAGACGATGAGTGGAACGCCAGACAAGCCATGGTCTGCGATCAATCGCAATATTACATGTGATGAGGATTATGCAAGAATCTTCGATGAAGTCATGGCTGGCGAACCAGACATCACTCTTTCTCATATCTTCAGTATTGGCGAACTGTGTCACCGTAATGGTGAAGAGCAAGTTAAGACTTTCGTGACAATCGGCCCTGTTGCAAAAAAAGCATTGCAAAAGGTTTCCGACCGTGTTATCACTATTGGTGGGGCAAGTGATGATGTAGATTTAACTGGAATCGCTCCCGAAAAGATCGGTCTTATTGCCATAGAGTATGTGGCTGGACAATTAGGTTTTATTAAGTAATTTTTAATTTAGGAGAAGATGATGAGTGAAGCATTACAACAAGTAGGAATGGGTTTAGACTGCTATTCAGAAGCAGAACTGTCTGCACCAGTTGTGCAAAAAAATTCGATCTTGAATAAGTTTCCCGGTCCCGACAGCCCACTGATTTGCAAGCTGGTTCCCGATTTGCTGCGTGGTAAGGTCAACGGTAAGTTTTTCGAATACTTCGAAGTACAAGAGCATGGACACATTGGCGGCATCGATAAGACAGGCAAGCCGATGATTTTCCAACATCCTTGCCAGAAAAGCCTCGGAGCTGCATTCTGCCCTGAATGCAATAGGTATTGGGACGAATACAAGAGACTCCAGTTGGCTGGTGGTGAAGAAACTTTCGAAGGTAAAGAGATCAAGAAAGTCATGGACATGCTGTCTCCTAAGCAGAAAGCGTGGGTTTACTTCATTACTCCAGAATCTGATAGTGTTAAGGCGGTCAAACTGCCACGCGATCTGATGAACAAGCTGTGGGGAAAGACAAAGACCAAATGGAAAGATGCCATTCCTTCTCTGATCGACGATATGAAGAGCAAGGGCATGAGCCCATACGATCTTAAGACACCGATTGGCTGGCTAAGCCTTTGCAAGACGGGCGAAAAGCTTG
>Ga0315289_10009594_pt1 | contig 13930 bp, 9 predicted proteins | sample YL17G11_40_MG_FD_203452 | JGI IMG/M metagenome (GOLD analysis project Ga0315289, IMG submission 203452) | Sediment microbial communities from Yellowstone Lake, YNP, Wyoming, USA - YL17G11_40 | ecosystem: Environmental > Aquatic > Freshwater > Lake > Sediment | place: USA: Wyoming | collected...
CGTATAACGACGTCTGGAACAACAAGGCTGGGCAGTACCGCGATATGCCTGATTATTCCGAGCGCAACGGCAATCTCAGCGTCGATCCCAAATTCGCCGATAGCGACAGCTTCAACCTGGCGCCGGATTCTCCGCTTATCAACAAAGGAAACCCGCTTATCACGGACCCCGACGGAACGGCGTCGGACATAGGAATTGGCGGCGGGCCGAGGGGGAGAAGGTAGCTTTCTGCGATTACGCTCTTGCGAAATCACTTTCCCCACAGTGTTCGACATTGACATACCGAACGGACACCTATTAGAATCAATTGACAATTGAATCTCGGCCTGGTATTATTGAATATGACATTCATTTTCAATTATCCCGAGACATCCAGGCGCTGCAGACAATTCGGTCACTTCTTCTAATGCCGGAAGCGAGGCAAAAAGGCGGAATTCTGACAAGCTGAACTATGGAGAGTGATCTCAAATCACAGAATGAGGCCATGGGGCTGACCGCAGACGGCTGGCGGAAAGCCTCGACTGTTCCAACCATGCCCGAGGTATTCGCGTCGGTGCCGGTTTCCGCGACCGCCGGATTCTGGCGCAAGGTGTTTGCATTCGGGGGCCCCGGGCTGATGGTTGCGGTCGGCTACATGGATCCCGGCAACTGGGCCACGGACCTGGCCGGGGGCGCCCGCTTTGGCTATACGCTGATGTCGGTCATCCTGATTTCCAATCTCATGGCGATCCTCTTGCAGCATCTGGCGCTGAAATTAGGCGTTGTCTCCGGCCGCGACCTGGCTCAAGCCTGCCGGGACCATTATTCACGGCCAGTCTCCCTGGCACTCTGGGTCTTATGCGAAATAGCAATTGCCGCCTGCGACCTGGCCGAAGTCATCGGGTCGGCAGTGGCGCTAAACCTTCTTTTTGGAATTCCGATGGTGGTCGGCGTGGTCTTGACGGCGCTGGACGTTCTAATTGTACTCTTCCTGCAGAACAAGGGATTTCGATATATAGAATCATTGGTATCGGGCCTGATTTTCCTTATCGGCAGCTGTTTCGCCTATGAGTTGATCGTCTCGCAGCCGAATTTAGCCGCCATCTTTGGAGGCCTGCTGCCCAGACCGCAGATCATCTCAGACCCGGGAATCCTCTATATCGCCATTGGCATTCTCGGCGCCACTGTGATGCCGCATAACCTCTATCTGCACTCCAGCATCGTGCAGACGCGCGCTTTCGCGCGAGACGATGAAGGCAAACGGATGGCAATCAAGTTTGCGACGATCGATTCCACAGTCTCGCTGTTGTTTGCGTTCTTTATAAATGCGGCCATCCTGATTGTGAGCGCGGCGGCGTTTCATGGCACAGGGCACCAGGACGTGGCAGATATAAATGACGCTTATTACCTTCTGTCACCGGTGCTGGGCGTGCCATTGGCCAGCATATGCTTTGCCATAGCCTTGCTCGCATCGGGCCAGAACTCGACTCTGACCGGCACTATGGCCGGGCAGATTGTCATGGAAGGATTTCTGAATATCAGGCTTCGGCCCTGGATGCGCAGGCTGCTGACGCGGTCGATCGCCATCATTCCTGCGGTTATTGTCGCCGGCATATATGGTGAGCATGGGGTCGGTCGATTGCTGATTCTCAGCCAGGTGATCCTCTCATTGCAGCTCAGTTTTGCGGTCGTGCCGCTGGTCATATTCACCAGCGACAAGAGAAAGATGGGGCGATTCACAAATCCGCTTTGGCTCTTGATTACTGCCTGGGCAGTGACTATAATTATCGTTGCATTGAACGCTTATCTGTTGGGCCAGACCATAATTGAATGGATAGCCCCGACTTAGATTGCCGGGGCGGGAGCAAAATGCCATATGTACAAGCATATTTTGGTGCCTCTGGAAAATTCAGCGACCGATGAGATAATTCTCGCTCATATACGCCCGCTGGCCAAGCTCACAGACGCGAAGTTGACACTTATCCACGTGGCGGACGGATTTCAAGCGCGGCACCAGAACCAATTGGGAGAATCCGAGGAGATGCGGCGAGACCGTGCTTACCTCGAGAAACGTGAAGCGGAACTTCGCGCTGAAGGTCTCGATGCAAAGGCGATTTTAGCCTGGGGTGAGCCGGCTCCCCGGATATTGGAGGCGGCCGAGGCTGGGCACTGCGATCTGATCGCAATGGCCACACACGGCCATCGTCTGGTTGGCGATTTGATCTACGGCAGCGTAGCTAACGAGGTTCGCCACCGGGCAAAGATCCCGGTCCTCTTAGTCAAAGGCTGACAAGACCCTAATAAGATGGCATAATTTGAAGAGGGCTGATTATATCAAGCTGCAGTTTTTGTAAATAATCAAGGGCGTATTGCAATATCCATACGGATCCGTAGGACGCCCCTACATCGAAGATTCGAGCCTATCCTTATTCGAAGGCTTTAATAGGTATAATTAAGTTATGACGCCGTGCTTTTTCCCGACCTTAACGAAAGCATCGACTGCTTTATCGAGATGCTCTTTCTCGTGAGCTGCTGAAATTTGCACCCTGATACGCGATTGGCCCTTGGGGACCACGGGATAGAAGAAGCCCACCACGTAGACTCCTTCATCGAGCATGTCCCTGGCGAAAACCTGGGCCAGGCGGGCGTCATTAGGGAATTTGCTGAACATGATGGGCACGATGGGATGCACTCCGGGCTTGATATCGAATCCTGCCTCGGTCATGCGACCCCGGAAGTAATTGGTGTTCCATTCCAGCTTGTCTCTGAGCGCAGTGCTTTCAGAAAGCATCTTGAAAACTTCAATGCCCGCGGCCACAATCGGGGGTGGTAGTGTATTCGAGAAGAGATACGGCCGGGCGCGCTGCCTGAGCATATCGATTATCTCTTTGCGGGCGCTGATACAACCGCCGGAGGCTCCTCCGAGCGCCTTGCCGAGCGTGGTCGTGATTATATCGATTTTGCCCATGACGCCACAGTGCTCGCTTGTGCCACGCCCGGTCTTGCCGAGGAAGCCGGTGGCATGGGAATCATCTACCATGACCAGAGCCGCGTGACGCTCCGCGATTTCGACTATCTGCTCGAGCCTGGCGATGTCGCCGTCCATGGAGAAGACACCGTCAGTGGCAATCATCCTAATATTGGCGCCGTCTTTCTCAGCCTCCTCAAGCTGCAGCTCCAGGTCTTTCATATCGGCGTGCTCGAAGCGGTAGCGCTCAGCCTTGCAGAGACGGATGCCATCGATGATGGAAGCGTGATTGAGGGCATCGGAGATGACGGCATCCTGGCCGCCGAGGACGGCCTCGAAAAGCCCGCCATTGGCGTCAAAGCAGGAGGAGAACAGGATGGTGTCGTCGGTTCCGAGGAACTCGCTTATCGCATTCTCGAGCGTCTTATGCAGGTCTTGAGTACCGCAGATGAAACGCACGGATGACATGCCGAAACCATGGTGATCGAGTGCCCGTTTGGCGGCGGCAATGAGCCGGGGATGATTACCCAGGCCCAGATAATTGTTGGCGCACATGTTGATGACGTGACGACCAGGGGCCACGTCGATTTCGGCTCCCTGGGGACTGGTGATAATCCGCTCTTCCTTGTAGAGGCCTTGTTTCCTTAAATCCTCAATGGCGGCGGTCAGATTGTCCAACGCTTCCGTTACCATACTTCGATAAACCTCCTGAATTTGTCCCGAATATTAATGATAAAACCTCTTAAAATCAACAAGAGTTTTTCGCTCGGTTTGCCGAAAACGACGATTGCCGGGAATAAGGACGGCGATTCGCAAAAATCAAATGTTGCGTTGAAAGCGCCGATGAATTATGATAGGCTATTGGATTACGATGGACAGACCGAATCGGCTTGTTTATATTAATCCCGACGGGATAGGTCCCGTTTTTATTTTAGTCTAAAAGGGTCAAAGTCGCAGGCTTAAAGTCAATGAAAGAGATTCCAAAAGCGTATGAACCTCATGGGGCCGAGGCCAAATGGTATCCCCTATGGGTCAAGTCGGGAATGTTTCATGGCAGGACGAGATCGAAGAAGAAGCCTTATTCGATAGTCATTCCGCCGCCGAATGTGACCGATATCCTGCATCTCGGACATGCCCTCAATAACACGCTGCAAGATATCCTCGTCCGCTGGAAGCGATCAATGGGGTATGAAGCCGAGTGGATGCCTGGGGTCGACCACGCCGGCATCGCCACCCAGGTTGTGGTGGAAAAGAACCTGGCCAAAGAAGAAACCAGGCGTCAGGAACTGGGACGCGAGAGGTTCCTGGAGCGGGTCTGGCAATGGAAAGAGGAAAAATTCGACTCCATCATAAATCAACTGCAGAGAATCGGCTGCAGCTGCGACTGGGAGCGAACCCGCTTTACGATGGATGAAGGATTATCGCGGGCGGTGAAGGAAGTATTCATACGCTTACATGAAAAGGGTCTGATTTATCGCGGCAATCGACTAATCAACTGGTGCCCTCGTTGTCTGACTTCGCTATCGGACGATGAGCTGGAGCGCGAAGAGATAGATTCGCATTTGTGGTATATCAAGTATAAGGTCAAAGGGTCGAGCGACTATATGACTGTGGCCACGACCAGACCCGAGACCATGCTCGGCGATACGGCCCTGGCGGTTAACCCGGGCGACAAGCGTTACAAGAAATATCACGGCAAATCCGTCATTCTTCCGGTGCTGGATCGGGAAATTCCGATTATAAGCGACGATTTTGTCGATATAGAATTCGGCACGGGCGTCGTCAAGGTGACGCCGGCGCACGATTTCGATGATTTCGAAATAGGGGTGCGCCACAACCTCGAAAAGATAAACATACTCAACCCCGACGGCACTCTTAACGCCAATGCCGGACCGTTCGCCGGCCTGGACCGCTACAAGGGGAGGGAGAGACTCGTCGAGGAGCTTGAAAAAGCCGGCCACCTCGCGAAAATCGAGAATTATAAGCTCTCGGTCGCCACCTGTTACCGCTGCGGCACGGTCGTCGAGCCGTATCTTTCGGTGCAGTGGTTCGTAAAGATGGCGCCGCTTGCCAAGCCTGCCATCGACCCTGTCAAAAACGGCGAGTTGGTTTTTCATCCCGATCATTGGTCCAAAACGTATCTCTACTGGATGGAGAATATCCGCGATTGGTGCATCTCGCGCCAGCTCTGGTGGGGGCACAGAATTCCGGCATTCCACTGCCGCGCCTGCGGCGAGATAACCGTTGCCCGCGAAATACCGTCCACCTGCCCCAAATGCGGCTCGGTTGAAATCGAGCAGGACCCGGACGTTCTCGATACCTGGTTTTCATCCTGGCTCTGGCCATTCTCGACATTTGGCTGGCCCGAAGATACTCCGGAGATGAAAGTTTTTTTCCCAACCAAGGCCCTGTTCACGGCCTCGGAAATAATATACCTCTGGGTGGCCAGGATGGTGATGGCATCGTTCGAATTCACCGGCAAGCTGCCATTTAATGATGTTTACATACATGGGACAGTCAGGGACGCTCGAGGGGTAAAGATGTCCAAATCGCTGGGGAACGGGATTGACCCGATCGAAATAATCGAAAAATTCGGGGCCGATGCCCTGCGCGTCACCCTGGTGCTGGCGACGCCCGAAGGCCAGGACCCTTTCATCTCGGAGAAGAGCTTCGAGTTGGGACGCAATTTCGCCAATAAGCTCTGGAACGCATCCCGGCTCGTAATCACGAACCTCGATAATCGCGGGGTGGAGACGGTGTTTGGCAGCGAGAAGGCTATAACGGAGCTGGCCGATATTTGGATCCTGTCGCGGCTGAATAAGACAATCGGGCAGATAAGCAACTATCTTTCCAGCTACCGGTTCAATACCGCCGCCAGGGCCGCCTACGATTTTGTCTGGAAAGATTACTGCGACTGGTACCTGGAAATGCTGAAGCCGCGCCTGGCTGAGGAGTCGCCCACAGAGGTCAGGACTGAGGCCAGGCGCATCTCCGGATATGCGCTATTGCAGATTCTGCGCCTCCTGCACCCGTTCATGCCGTTTGTGACGGAGGAGATTTATCATCTCTTGCCGGGAGTCGGCGAAAAAGAATATCTGAACAGCCTCGGCTGGCCCGAAGCCGCGGTGAAGTTAATCAAGGATGAAATCGAGGAGGATTTCGAAGTCGTTCAAAACGTCATCGGCGCCATCAGGAATATAAGGTCCGAGATGGACATCCCACCCGGCAAGCGGGCCGATGTCTATATACGAGCGCTCGACGATAAGGTGACGAAGATTCTCGGTGAGCAGGAAGCGCAGGTGAAAATGCTTGGCCGCGTCAACAACCTCGTGGTCGGGACTGGAACCAAAAAGCCGCCCTTGTCTGCGTCGAGCGTTATTCCTCAGGGCGAGATATATATACCCTTGACCGAGTTGATCGACCTCGACAGCGAGCGCGCCAGGCTTCAAAAGGAGCTGGGGAGCCAGACCAAGTATCTCGAGCGGGTCAAGAAGAAGCTTTCCAATTCCGATTTCCTGGAGCGCGCCCCGGCCGAGGTTATCGACGCCGAGAAAGAAAAGCAAAAGCAGGCCGAGGACAGTATTGAACGGCTCAACAGGAATCTCGAGTCGCTCTCTGGATGGTAAGAGCATCAACAGCAATGGTCCCGGTAATCCGGCAGGAAAATCGGTTGCCGGTCCGGGATGCCCGCCCCCCTTTTCAGCCGTTTCAAGACAGAAAAATGTTGCCCGTTAGGATTAATTGGGGTATGATTGGAATTCGCGCATGGATTGGAGCGTATATATTATAAACGCTCTAAGCGGAGGTATGACATGAAGACCTTAATGATTTCTGGTGCTGTGATGTTTTTGACGGCGCAAATGGCCGCGGCAGGCGACGTATCCCTGACAATTTACAACGACAACTTCGGGCTTGTAAAGCAAACCGAGGCGCTGGAATTCAAGAAGGGAGTCGGCGAGGTTAGATTCGACGACGTGGCGGCGCTCATCGATCCCACATCGGTGCACATCTCGCCCAAATCAGGCGGCATTTCGATCCTGGAACAGAATTACCAGTACGATCTGGTCAACACCAGGCAGATGATGCAGCGTTACCTGGGCACGGAAATAAGCCTGATTACCAAGGGCGGCGATATCCACAGGGGCAATCTCCTGTCGTTCGACGACAAGTTCGCCATTCTGCAATTACAATCCGGAGAAATAACTATAACCAATACCGATGAGATTGTGGATTATCGTTTCGGCAAGCTTCCCGAGGGGCTGGTTCTGAAACCGACCCTGGTCTGGCTGGCCCAATCCGAGAAAGACGAGAAATCGGATTGCGAAGTCAGTTATCTGACCGACGGCATAAACTGGCACGCTGAATACGTGGCGCTTGTCGACAAGGATGACAAGAACCTCAGCCTTTCGGGATGGGTTTCAATCGACAACAAGAGCGGCGCCACATATAAAAACGCTTCTATGAAGATTGTGGCCGGGACAGTGCATAGAGTGACGCCCAAACCGGGAGTTTTCCATGCCAGGGGCCCAGTGTATAGCGATATGATAAGGGGTGAGAAAGCGGCGCCGCAGTTTGAAGAAGAGGCTTTCTTCGAATATCACCTTTATACCCTGACCAGGCGGGCGACAGTGGCAGACAAGGAAACCAAACAAATTTCCCTGTTCCCGGAAGCGGCCACGGCAGCCAAAAAAGTATTCACAGTCGAAAGCCAGTATCCCTGGTGGGGTGGACAAAGCGAGAAGCCGAAAGTCAGGGTAAATCTGGAGTTCTTCAATTCCGAAGAGAGCGGCCTGGGAATGCCGTTGCCGAAGGGCATCCTGCGTGTCTACAAGGCCGATAGCCAGGGCGATCTGCAGTTTGTCGGCGAGGACTCGCTGGATCACACTCCCAAAGACGAGAAGGTGCGAGTCTATTTGGGCGAGGCGTTCGATATCGCGTGCGAGAGAAACAAGACCAATGTTGTCGACCTTGGCGATGACCATAAGAGGGAGACCTACGAGATAAAACTGAGGAACCACAAAGATACCGACGTCATCGTGACCGTGATTGAGAACACTCCCGGGTGGAGAGAGTGGCACGTCGTCGAGTCCAGCCTGGAGTTCAAGAAAGTCAACGCCTACAAGATCGAGTTTCAGGTGCCGGTCAAGGCCGGCGGCGAGAATTCGGTGGTCTACACGATAGAGTATTAGAATGGAGGTAAGATGAGAAGAGGAGCATTATTGGCGGGGTTGGTGATTATTGCGCTTTTGGGATTCGGATGCGCCAATAAATACCTCACGTCGGGGAAGATCGCCATGAACTCCAAGAATTGGGATAAGGCCATTCACGATTTCAATTCGGCGCTGGAAGCGGATTCGGCAAATGCCGATGCCCACTTCCTGCTGGGAAAGGCCTACAAGGAAAAAGGCGACTACATCCTTATGAATCAACATTTCAACAAGGCCGAAGCGCTCAATCCGAAATATAAGGAAGAGATTAACGCTTACCGTTTGAGCGTCTGGGGAGACCTTTTCACCAAAGGGACCCAGGAAGCCAAAGACCAGAAGTGGCAGGAGGCATTGCAGACTTTCCAGACCGGTATCGCAATTCTGCCGGGCAAATACGAGGCCTATACCAATGCCGGATACGTTTGGCAAAACCTGGGCAACAATGATTCCGCCTACGCCTACTACTCTCAGGCCTACGAGTTGGATAAGTCCAATATCAAGGTTCTGGAGAATTTCGCCAGCGTGAGCTACACTTTGGGCAAGTATGAGCAGGCCGATTCCCTGTGTTCGAGAATTCTCGAAGCCGATCCTAACAACGCCGACGCACTTCTTAAAAAGGGTGAGATAGCCGACCAGCAGGGGCGCTATGATGATGCCATAGCGTTTTACAACAGGGTCTTGCAGCTCGATCCCAAGAATTGCAACGTCTGGTTCAACCTGGGAGTCATTTATTTCCAGCGGGTCAAGAAGCTCGATGACGCCGAGCAAGCGTTCACCCGGGCGGTGGCCGAGTGTCCCGATGATATGAACGCCTTGATAAATCTCAACGTGGTTCTGATAACTCAAGACAAGCTGGATGAGGCTATTCCCAGGCTGACAGAATTAACGCAGAAGCATCCCGAAGAATGCACCGGTTGGGACCTTCTTTCACAGGCGCTCCTGAGAAAAGGTCAGAAAGAGCAGGCCCTGGAGGCCTACAAGAAATTCGAAGACTGCAATAAGCCCAAGTAGCGCGGCTGCCTGATTTTTCGAACGATGGCAGTTTCCCGGCCGGGGGAACTGCCTTTATAATCCTCAATAAGATGGCAAGAGTTCAGATGTTTGTCAAAGTGGCGTTGCCCGTCCCTCAAAACGACTATTATACTTATCGGGCGCCCGATGAAGTTGCGGGCACCATAGCGCCGGGGATGCTGGTAATAGTGCCGTTCCGGCGCAGCGCCATGGCAGGCGTGGTGTTGAGTCTCGAATCGACAGCGGAAATCCGGGAGGTTCGCGAGATCAGCGCCCTCGGCGATCCTGAACTGACATTGCCCGGGGAATTGCTGCATCTTGCCGACTTCGTCTCACGACGCTATGTCACGACCCCGGGGATAGTCTTCAAGACGGCGTTGCCGCCGGGGACCATGACTCATCGCAAGCTCTACTTCTATCCTGGCGCCGGCATTCCGCTCGAAAATCTCTCGGCCAGAATTCGAGATTTCGTCAACCTGGTGACCCTTGATCCCAGCCAACATTCATTCGCCGACATAAAGCGTTTACCAGCGGAAGAGCGCCGGCAGGTTGATGGTTTGATCCGGGCCGGGGTCATCGCAATCTCGCCGTTCAAGAGCGATAGGGCGTCGACATACCGCGGCAAGGAAAAGTGGGTCAAGGCCGTCGCAACGGAGCTTCCCGAAAGCATCCGCAAGGGCTCCAGGGCAGAAGCGCTTTTCAGGACGCTGGCAGAGAAGGCCGAGGGAATACGTGTGATCGATTTGAAGGGGCTGGGTTTTTCGCCAGTCAGCGCTTCCACCCTCGTCAGCAAGGGGGCGGCCGCGTTCTTTTTCAAGATGAAGGAGCTTGGCGGATTAGGGAGCATGGTATCACTCCCTCGCGAAGACGCCATAGAATTGACTCTCTGGCAGCAAGCGGCGTTAGGACGAATTCAACTGGCTCTCAAACAGCCTGAACACAAAGGATTCTTGCTCTATGGCGTGACATCGTCGGGCAAGACTCAGGTCTATCTCGAAGCCGCGAAGTATGTTCTGGAGCATGGCGGATCGGTGCTGGTTTTGGTGCCGGAGATATCTTTGACTCCGCAGATAATCGCCAGATTCCAGCGATTCCTGAAGATTCCTCTGCTGGTCTGGCACTCTCATTTGAGTTCCACGGAGAGGCTCATTGTTTTTAAGGCGGCGAATCTTGGCCGGTCGAAGCTGATAATTGGCACCCGCTCGGCTATATTCGCTCCACTTCGCAATCTTAAGCTGATTGTCATGGATGAGGAACAGGACCATTCGTTCAAGCAGGATGACCCGTCGCCACGATATAACGCCAGGGACCTGGCCCTGGAACGAGCCAGGGAATCGAAACTGGTCGTCATACTCGGTTCGGCGACGCCGTCGGCGGAATCATACTATATGTCGAAAACCGGCGAACTGGAGCTTCTGACATTGCCGCAGAGGGTCGCCGGCCCCGGAAATCCCAGGATCGAGATGATATCTACGGCATTCAAGCCGGAGCCCAGACCCGGCGAGCTACCCGTGTTTCCGCGAGGCTTCAGGCCAATATCGGAAAAGTTGTATAACGAACTCAGCATAAGGATAAAGAAGAAGGAGCAGGCGATACTGCTTCTCAACAGGCGAGGCTACTCATCGGCGGTGGTTTGCATTGAATGCGGCTGGGTCGGCAAATGCCCCGATTGCGAGATCGGGTGGACTTATCACAAGACCAGAGACAGCATGATTTGCCATTATTGCGGCCGGGAAAGCAAAGGGCCGAGTGTCTGCCAGCAATGTGGTTCGTCAAGGCTGAGTTTCCGCAGCGCCGGGACGGAGCGTCTTGAAGAGACCCTCAAGAGAATTCTGCCGGCTGCCAAGGCAGTGAGGCTCGACACCGATGCAGTCAGGGGCAAATGGGAATCCAGAGATATTCTCGATGACTTCGGCAAGGGCAGATACAACATCCTTCTGGGGACTCAGATGGTTGCCAAAGGGCATCATTTTCCCAGAGTGGGGCTGGTGGGCGTTATCAATGCCGAGATCGGTCTCTCCCTGCCCGATTTCAGGGCCACTGAGCGGGTACTGCAGCTTTTGACCCAGGCGGCGGGGCGCGCCGGGCGATCGTCGAGCAAGAAGGAACAGGGATTGGTAATGATCCAGACCATATGGCCCGAGAACCCGATTTTCGACTATCTGAAAGCCAACGACTTTCCCGGGTTCCTGGAAGACGAACTCAAAATCAGAGAGGCGTTGAGATACCCGCCTTTCGGACGACTTATACTGCTCGTGGTGTCATCGACCAAGGCCTCCGAATCCGAAAGAACGGCGGCTGCTCTCAAGAGTGAAATCGTCCTTCATGCTGCCGATAGGAACATTGAAGTCCTGGGGCCGGTCGAATCACCTATATTCAAGAGGGGGAAATTCTATAGGCATCAGTTGCTACTGAAGGTCCCTCTTGAGTTCGAGCAGCTGGAACTTCTGAGGAGCGCGGGCGATTTTATCAAGAGGTCGAAGGGAGTGGGATTGAGGATCGATGTCGACCCGGTGTCTTTCATGTAGCCCTTGACTTTGAAAAAGATGACGATTAGATTCCAAGCCCATTTGACGCCAGAATAAGAAGCGAGGTTGCCATATGATTACCATAGACGATGTCAAGAAGAATAAGACTGTCTTGAGGCTCATTGAAAAATCCGACCAGGTGTTAGGCGTTATCGGGTATACCGAGCATGGGCAGCGCCATTGCTCTCTGGCGGCCAATATCGCCTATAACATAATGATGAGGTTGGGTAAGGGGGAGAAGCGAGCCCAGTTGGCGGCGATCGCCGGCTACATGCATGACATCGGCAATCTTATCAACAGGGATTATCACGCGCAGACGGCGGCGGTCATGGCCTTTTCCGTTTTGCAAGAAATGGGAATGGAGCTTTCGGATATTCTCGAGATAATTGCCGCGATCGGCAATCACGACGAGCGCGATGGCTCGCCGGTTTCTGATATCGGGGCGGCAGTTATCCTGGCGGATAAATCGGATGTCCACCGCTCTCGCGTGCGCAACACCGATATGATCAAGGTCGATATTCACGACCGCGTCAATTACGCCGCCAAGTCGTCCTTTCTGCGCATCGACGAGGCTGACAAGAAGGCGTCGCTGGAGATCATTATCGACACCTCGATTTCGCAGGTGATGGAATACTTCGAGATATTCCTTTCCAGGATGGTGGTTTGCCGGCGGGCGGCGCGGTTCCTGGAATTGCAATTTGAACTTGAAATCAACGGCTATAAACTCCTCTAAGGGAATATGGAGAGCAAGAAAAGCAGGTACGGCGCCGCCGGCGTCGATACAAACCTGGCAGACAAAGCCAAGGCGGGCCTGGCGGACATTGTCCGAGCCACATTCACCAAGAATGTGATAGGTGATTTCGGAGGATTTGGCTCTGGTTTTTCGATAAGAGGCTTGGGTCCGGACAGCGTCTTGGTTTCGTCGGCTGATGGCGTTGGCACCAAGCTCAAGGTCGCTTTCATGACCGGACGCCACGATACAGTCGGGCATGACCTGGTGAATCATCTGGTAAACGACATCCTTTGCCTGGGCGCCAGACCGCTTTTCTTCCTGGATTATATCGGTCTGGGGAAGATGGATGAGAGTAAGGTGCCTGAAATCGTCAAAGGGATCGCCGCCGGGTGTCTGGAAAACGGCTGCGCCCTTCTCGGAGGCGAGACTGCGGAAATGCCCGGTTTCTATGCCGAAAACGAGTACGATTTGGCAGGTTTCATGGTCGGTGTGGCCAGGGAGAGCAAGATGCCTGACCAAGGGGCCATAAAAGCCGGCGATCTCCTGGCGGGGTTTTCGTCAAGCGGGCTTCACACCAACGGTTACTCGCTGGCCCGGAAAGCGTTCTTCGAAATCGGCAAGATGCCACTTGATCAAATAATCCCGGAGACCGGCACAAAATTGGCCGACGAGTTGTTAACAGTGCACAGGTCGTATCTGAAAATCATTCATGGTTACATTGAAAAGGGGATTTTCAAGGCAGCCGCGCACATAACGGGCGGAGGATTCGAGGGAAACATATCCCGCATATTGCCGTCCGATCTCGACGCCGTCATTGATACTTCACTTTGGAAACCTCCGGGAGTATTCAGGGCGATCCAGAGGCTGACAGATGTCAGCAAAGAGGAGATGTACCGGGTGTTCAATATGGGGATCGGCATGGTCGTGGTGGTGGCCGAGAAAGATGTTCCCTTCTTGAGAAAGACGATGAAAGTTCCTGAATGCGAGGTTGTGCCTGTGGGAGTCCTGGCACCCGGCAGCGGTAAGGCAATATTGAAGTAATGGCAAAACGCCCCGTGGCATTGGTTATAATGGATGGGTTCGGGCTAAACCCCGAGACAAAAGGTAACGCTGTCCGCGCCGCCCAAAAGCCGAATTACGATCACCTCGTCTCCAGATATCCGTTTACAACCCTGAGATGCTCCGGGTTATCGGTTGGTTTACCCGAGGGGCAGATGGGGAATTCCGAAGTCGGGCATCTGAATTTCGGCGCCGGTCGGATAGTCTATCAGGAGATTACCCGCATCGACAAGGAGATTGCCGAGGGTACATTTTTCCGGAACCAGGTTTTGATTGAGACTATCAGCGCCGCCAAGGCTCGTTCGGGGAAAGTTCACTTGATGGGGCTTTGCTCGGATGGACAGGTTCATTCGTCGCTAAATCATCTTTATGCCCTGATGCGGCTCTGCGCCAATCTCGAGGTACGCGACGTCGTCATCCACGCATTTCTTGACGGGCGAGATAC
>Ga0315289_10009595_pt1 | contig 13928 bp, 14 predicted proteins | sample YL17G11_40_MG_FD_203452 | JGI IMG/M metagenome (GOLD analysis project Ga0315289, IMG submission 203452) | Sediment microbial communities from Yellowstone Lake, YNP, Wyoming, USA - YL17G11_40 | ecosystem: Environmental > Aquatic > Freshwater > Lake > Sediment | place: USA: Wyoming | collected...
AGCCGGAAGGGCAGGTCAGATCCTGGCCAGCCTGGCGAAGATCGGGATCGCCTCCTCTGTGATCGGCACGGTCACGGACGATCCGGCGATCCGGGTGATGACGCGGACGGACGGAACCGAGGTGCTACTCCGGGTGCCTGCCCAGGACCCGTTCTGGCCGGTCTTCTTCGAGGGGCTGGGTTAAGACCTGCTCCCGCAGGAGGATGGGAAAAAGGCGCGTGCCCCAGGAAAGAAAGGTTCGTTTTCAATTCCCGGGGGTTCGGGGAAATTCCTACCGGGGTTCTTCCCTCTGCGGGAGGGGAATCCCAGTTGGGCAATCGAGGCCCCCTTCGATCTCCCGGATCTTCTCAAGGACCGCCCTCGTGGACGGCCTCTTCGGCACCGCCTGGCATCCTTTTACCTGCGCGGTGGAACTCCCGAAGGTCCCGATCTCCCGTGCCACCCGGGTGATCTCCTCCTTGTCGAGACCAATGAGGGGCCGGTAGACGGGGAGTCCCGCCGCATCGTTGAGGACGAGGAGGTTGTCGAGGGTCTGCGAGGCGACCTGGCCCAGGGATTCGCCTGTGACTATCCCCCTTGCCCCCTCTTCCCTCGCAATGGCCTCGGCTATCCGGTACATCCGGCGTTTGCAGATGAGGCAGGTGAACTTCTCGAGCCCCTGCCGTACCAGCCCCTTCCTTGCGCAGGCGAGGTAGGAGTCCGAGATCACCCGCAACCGGATGTCTGGCTGGTACGTGCTGAGCACCTCGACCACCTTCCCGGCTCTTGCCCTCGCGTCATCGTCGAGGAAGCTCTCCAGGGCGACAAAGATCGGGAGGATCCGGCACCCCCGCTTCATCATCATCCAGGCCGCGACGGGGGAATCGATCCCCCCCGAGACCAGCGCGACGAGGCTTCCCTCAACCCCCAGGGGGAGGCCGCCTGCCCCCTGGATCACCTCGGTGTAAAGGTAGCAGTCGCCCTCGCGGATCTCGATATGGAGCTCGAGGTCCGGGTGCCCGAGGTCCACCTCCAGGTGCGGGAACTCACCCCGGACGAGGTTCCCCAGTTCCACCGCCTTCTCCTGCGAGGTGAAGGGATGGGTGCCCACCCTCCTCATCCGGATACCGAAGGTCCGGAGGCCTTCCACGCCACGCTTCTTGCAGAGGTCGAGGAGGCTCTCGTTCAGGTCCCCCAGGTCGCACCGTTTTACCGGTGAGAAGGAGACGATGCCAAAGACCCGCCGGAGCCGCTCCCTGTCCACCGGACCCTCGATCCAGATCCTCCCGCGCTCTGACCGTATCCGGCACCCGGGGAGTACCTCGCGGATATTCCTCGTGAGGGCCTTCTCCCACTCGCGCCGGACGGGATCCGACTTCAGGAATAACTCAGAGTAGCGTACCAGCCAGAGTTCGATCATAGTCACCGAAAGTTCGCTTCTCTAGGGATTGCCTTTTCGTCCTTATGGCTATTTCCTCTCCCGTTAAGGACCACGGTAACCCTTATAGCATGGTGACCAACACCTAAAGGACGGGTATCATCACTGTTGAATCCAGCCCCTATCGGGCCGGATAGGCGGGATGGAGGACGGGAGGTGAGCGATGAAGGATATCGCACTGCGGGAGCAGATTCGGGCTCTCAAGGAGGAGCGGGATGCCGTCATCCTGGCCCACAACTACCAGGTCGGGCCGGTCCAGGACATCGCCGACCTCGTGGGTGACTCCCTGGAGCTCTCGAGGGCTGCCGCATCCATAGACTGCAAGGTCATCGTCTTCTGCGGCGTCGACTTCATGGCCGAGACCGCGGCCATCCTCTCTCCTGAAAAGAAGGTCATCCTCCCTGCTCCCGATGCCTGCTGCCCCATGGCTGATATGGTCACCGCCGGCGAGGTGCAGCTGCTCCGGGAGCGCTACCCCGATGCTGCCGTGGTCGCCTACGTGAACACCACCGCGGAGGTGAAGGCAGAGAGCGACATCTGCTGCACCTCGGCGAACGCCGTGAAGGTGGTCGAGTCCCTCGACGAGGACCAGGTCATCTTTGTCCCTGACCGGAACCTCGCCCTCTATGTTGCACGGTCCTCGAAGAAGGAGATCCTCCCCTGGGAAGGCTACTGCATCGTCCATGACCGGTACACGCCTGCCGACGTCAGGGCCGCGCGCCGGATGCACCCCGTCGCCGAGGTGATCGTCCACCCTGAGTGCAGGCCTGAGGTGATCGACCTTGCCGACGGGGTCTTCTCTACCTCGGGGATCATCCGCCACGCCTGCTCCGGTGCAAAGAAGGAGTTCATCATCGGCACCGAGGTCGGCATCCTCCACCGTCTCGGGCAGGAGTGCCCGGAGAAGCGGTGCTACCCGCTCTCGGTGAAGGCCGTCTGTGTCAACATGAAGAAGACGGACCTGCAGAAGGTATTCAGCGCCCTCGAGCACCTGGAGCCCCGGATCACCGTCCCCGAAGAGATCGCGCGGCGTGCCCGGAAGGCGATCGATCGGATGCTCGCCGTCAGGTAGGGAGCCCCTCTCATCCCTGTACCAGTTCTGCCACGCTTGCAACGAGGAAATCAACCTCCTGCCCTGTCGTGTAGAGGTACACGCTCGCCCGGACGGTGCCTCCGCCCATCCCAAGATGCTCCATCAGCGGCTGGCAGTCATGATCGCCGGCACTGACCAGGATATCGGATGTCTCGTCCAGGTGCATCGCGACGGCCTGCGGCTCCAGCCCCTCTACCGTGAAGGAGACGACCCCGATCCGGTCATCCGGACTCTCCGGCCCGTACACCTTCACCCCGGGCAGGCGCCGGAGCCCATCGAACATCCCGCCAGCGAGGCGCATCTCATGACTCCGGATCCGTTCCATACCTATTCCGGCCAGGTAGTCGACAGCGGCACCGAGGCCGATTCCCGCTGCGATGTTCGGGGTCCCCGCCTCGAAGCGCTGGTACCCCTCTCCCATGGTGTATCCCGAGATCGAGACCGTACCGACCATCCCACCGCCGACGAGGAGCGGGTCGAGTACGGGATTTTTCATCCAGAGCACGCCGGAACCAGATGGTCCGAGCATCCGGTCTCCCGAGAAGCAGAGGAAGTCGCAGCCGAGGGATGAGACATCCACGGGCATGTGCGGGACCGAGTGGGTGCCGTCCACCAGGAGAAGCGCACCATGATCCCGGCAGATCCGGCCGATCTCTGCAATAGGGGTTATGGTTCCGAGTACGCCCGACGCCTGGGTGACCGCGACAAGCCGTGTCCGATCCGTGATCGTCTCCCCCAGCCGATCGATGTCAAGGGAATATCCCGGGGTGACCGGCAGGATATCGCATTCCACCCCTCGCTCCCTCAGGTGCAGCCAGGGCACGAGGTTGGAATGGTCCTCGAGCATGCTGGTGATGACCCGGTCGCCTGGGTTCCATCCCAGCCCCTTTGCCACCATGTTGATCGCCTCGGTCGCATCCCGGGTGAAGACCACCTCCCCCTCCTTCGCCCCGATGAACCGGCTGACCTTCTGGTGGGCATCCCAGTACTTCTGCGAGGCTATCTGGGAGAGGCGGTGCACCCCCCTCCCGACGTTCGCCCGGTAATGGTGCTCGTACTCGAGCATGGCCGAGAGCACCGGCTCGGGAGAGATGCTCATCGCGGCACTATCGAGGTAGATGATGTCCGCGATGAGCGGGAAGTCTCCCCTGAGGGCTTCACCCGGAGCAGGCGCTGCTCCCGCTGTCCTCGCCGCGGCCTCTCCCGGAACAGGCCTCTCCGGCCCGACAGATACCGTTGAAGCACCTCTGTATTCACGAGGGACAGGCTGGAGGTGATCCCCCAGGAGAGCGATCCCGTGCCGGGCGCACAGTTCCCGCATCTTCGGCGGGAGATCCCTCCAGCGCCAGAGCCCCCACCGGGCATACTCATCGGGCAGGTTGTGGCGCTCTGCCCAGCCGGCCAGGAATTGGTCCCATCTCCGCGCACGTTCAGGATGCATCCCCCTGAGCAGCTCATGCTCGCTCTCGAGCATCGCCGGGCAGAGGTAGCACCCGATCCTCTCGATGCCACGGTCGTAGAGAGGGTTCACCGGGAGCTTCTGCCACCAGAGGTACAGGAAGACCTCGAGAGCACGCCAGTTGCGGATCGGGGAGATGTTCAGCTGGAGGGGGTTTGCGGGGTTCTGGCTCGTTGCCTCGAGATCCGCCCGGTTCCAGGACTCATACCACCGGTTCCCCTGGACGGTGACGCACGGGCCGGTAGTGGCGAGGTGGAGCCTGAGCGGGTGGAGCTTCAGGAGCTTGCAGCACCACCGCTGGTCCTTGGCAGGGGGGCCTGCCTTCTCCACCGCTGCCCAGAAGTCCCCCGCCTTCCTGATGATCTCGACACCCTGCCGCTCCACGAACTCCACGGTCTCGGGGAACTCGATGCCTGTGTCGATGAAGAAGGCCGAAGGGATCCCTGCCTTCCGGGCAAGGGCCATCACGGCCATCGAGTCCTTGCCGCCTGAGAAGGAGACGTTTGCGCAGGGGCGATCGCTCATGTGATGCCGGATCTCCCGGATGGCGTTCCTCTCCAGGTTCTTCAGGTGCCGCCGGTTCCGGTCGATGACGACCTCCCAGTCCGGATCGGGGGGGCTCCGGGCCTGGATCGCCACGATCTCCCTCACCCTCAGCTGTCCTGCCCTTAACACTCCTGTACCGTACCCGTTGCGGTACTTCACCACCACCGTCCCATCAGGCTCGCTGGTCTTGACCGGGAACCGTTTCCCCCCGATCCGGCGCCCGTCCATTCCTCCTGCCGCCGCTGCCTCCCCGAGGTCCACCATCCCCCGGGTCGCGTGGCCGACGACGAACGGGAGCCCTCCGGGGGCGAGATCGAACCTGGACCTCCGGCTCACGGGATCGAAGGAGAGCCACCCGGACCGTTCACCATGGATGATGACAAGGTCGTTCCGATCCACCCCCCCTGCCTTGTTGAGGAGGATGATCCGGGGAAGGGGCACGGGCCCGAACCGCTCCTCCACCAGTCCCCGGATCAGCGCAAAGTCGGCTGCAAGGGCCGGCCTCACGTCGTAGGGGGCCTGGAGCGGGACCCGCCTCCCCTCTGCCCCGCACCCGCATGTTCTTGCGATGAGGGGGACATTGCAGCGGTCGCACCAGTACAGGATCTTCTTGACCGGCGGTTCGCGCATGGCAAGAACCCATGGGCAGTATCAACCTATAAGGGCAGCGCGAATGGCGAATGACTGGTCAGTTCTCAGGCGGTGATCCATCGTGCGGGAACTCGCACTCCGCCCCTTCGCTGTAGAGGTTCACGATATCCACCGCCGGTTTGTTCCCGAGCCTCTCCGCCACCCGGCGGAGAAAGACCTCGATGAACTCAGGCGGGACACACCCCAGGCTCTCCCTCCCGTCCAGGATGAGGCCGACCAGGTAGCGGAGATCGTCATCGGCGAGACGCCCGATCCTCTCCGAGAAATCATTCTCTGAGGTTGAGTAATGGTTCGCGACGGGCGGGAGGATGGAGAGAAAGGCGTGCCCCGACCCCGAGCAGATCTCTTCCCCGCACTCCGGGGCTAGCTTCTTCAGGATCTCGCGATCCCGGTCCGACAGTTCCCGCGGCATAGGCTCCGATATTCATGAGGTGGCCCAAAGAGATAAGCTGGCGCCACCTGGCATATTCGTCTTTCCCGGCGTGTCCATGGGATAATCCGGGCACCCCGAAAAGGGTTCTAACGGCCGTGAGGGTGGTAGAGATCCTCACGAAGAACAGACTCATATCCGGCCGGGGGAACTTCACCCGCTACTCGATATGGATGATCTGGACAGGGCAGGCGTCCGCCGCCTCCACGGCGCAGCCTTCGAGATCCTCCGGGACGTTCCCTTCGGCCTCGCTCCCCGCGCGGTTGGGCTCCGTAATCTGGCTGAAGTGGTCGTCGGGGTTTTCCTCAAATAGGCCAGAGCAAAGGTCCCAGCAGGACCCGCAGCTCGTGCAGTCATTCCGATCGATCTGAACCTTCAATCGTCACCACGACCCCCCGTCCTTGCCACACGGATGTGAAGAGGAGGTATCGGTCAGGAATAAAACTTGCGAATCGGTTGCCCCGGGGCGAGCGGGGAACCTGGAACCCATGGGAGTTTTCAGACGGGATATCCTAGCTCCCTGAGGATCTCTATTCTCGCAGGGGACGGGTGACGGGAGATCCAGGGGAGAATGAAACCGGCAAAGACCACCACCACTGCCGTCCCGATGGCAAGGCCCATGGCCAGGTCCCGGAAGGCATGGGCCCTGATAGACTCCCACAGGATGAAGGCAGCAGTTCCCACCATGACCAGGGAGAAGAGCTGCCCGATGATGCAGGTCCCTGACCCCAAGAAGATGAAGGAGTCCCCTCCCCACCAGAGGAGGGGGAGGACTGCAGCTGTCATGGGGACCCGACTGCCCGAGAGGAGGGCGATTGCGGTATTGTACTGCACCGGCGCGACGGTGTTCACCACCAGCCAGTACAACGGTTCATGGCGGAGGAATGGCAGGAAGTTATCGGTTGTCCCGGCGGCAAAGGCAAGATTGAGAGCGGCAAGGATAAGCCGCTCCCGCCCTCTGCCGGGGAGGAGCCCCTCCAAACAGAACGCCATTCTGACACCACAGGTGCCCACCCGAGCAGAATTGGGTGCTCATCCCCCTTCTAGCCCATGGGTCCCTCCCCAAACCTCATGGGGGATGAGGAATAACCATATCGGGAGGTTCCATGAGCACTACCACCGTTTCGGGAATCGCCCTCCTCTGCGCCGGCCTCGTCCTCGCAGGCCTCCTTGCAGGGTGCCTGGGGGGGGAGCAGCCACCGCAGCAGCTGTCGGGCGTGGAGGTGCGGGAATACCATGGTCAGCCCCTCTCCTCTGTCAATGACTTCAGGGAGAACTCCATCATGGGCCCGCAGCAGGTCAATATCACGGACTACCGTCTCATCATCGACGGGCTGGTAAGGGAGGAGAAGATCTTCACCTACGACCAGGTGCTCCAGGGGTTCCCGCACTACCAGAAGGTGACCACCCTATTCTGCGTCGAAGGTTGGGATGCGACCATCCTCTGGGAGGGGGTGAAGGTCTCAGACCTGATCAACGCTGCCGGGCCCGATCCCCAAGCAAACACCGTCATCTTCACCGGTGCCGACGGGTACACGACCTCCGAGCCCCTCGACTATATCACCCGGAACAACATCCTCATGGCATACGGGATGAACAACATCACCCTTCCGGTTGAGCGGGGTTACCCCTTCGAGCTGGTGGCCGAGGACCGGTGGGGCTACAAGTGGATCAAGTGGGTGACGGGGATCCGGCTCTCGGACGACCCCACGTACCGCGGTTACTGGGAGAGCCGGGGCTACTCGAACACCGGTGACCTGAACAGATCCTTCTTCGTGGACTGATAGCCATGGCACGATGGAACCTCCGGAGGGTGGTCGGCTGGCTCCTCCTCGCCTTCTCGCTCCTCATCATCATCACTGGCCTCGGGATCACCGAGTGGCGCACTGTGGAGGCCGTCACCCTTGGGCTCCTCCCGAAAGCGCTCTCCTTCCAGCTCCACAGCCTCCTCTGGATCCCCTTCCTCGCAATCCTCGCATGCCACCTGCTGCTCTCCTGCCGTGCCGGGAAGCGGGGGAAGGACTGAAAACTCTTCACCGGCCGGCGGGAATGGTCAGGATCTCATGGATTTATCATCTCCTGCAGAGAATGAACGGCACATGCCAGAAGAAGCAAGGCGGGAGTGGAGAAGACGGCACAGGAGTCACTTCCTCATCCCTGCAGGAGTGCTCATCGGCCTCGGTGTCGGGCTGCTCTTCAACCAGCCCGGGCCTGGCGTACTGATCGGCCTCGGCCTGGGGTTCGTGGGATCTGCGTTCCTCCCGTCTACGGGCCCTTCCCAGGACGCAGCGGCACCGGCTCCGATGTACGGGCCGCGCTGGATCCCCGTCATCATCGGGGTCTTCATTATCCTCCTGGGGCTCTGGATCGTCTGGGGCCCGCCCCTTCCCTGGACGTACATCATCGCTCTCGTCTTTATCCTGATGGGGATAGGGTTCATCGCCAGGGGCTTTGGCAGGATGAGATGAGAGAGTTCCTGAAAAACACATATTTTCAAGCCGATCCAGATCGATGGATGGGACTCCACCTCTCCGGGCGTATTACACGGGTGATAACACCTAAAGGACTATACCGAAGCCGCGAGAATTGAGATCTGATGAGTTGAGCCCTCGGACACAGGGCAGCTGGGAACCCATGAAGCTAACGATCGCACAGCCCAACCCAGTCGTGGGGGACTTCAAGGGGAACCTGGAGAAGGTCGTTGAGGTGCTCTCCCGAACGGAGAGAGACGCTCCCGATCTCGTGGTCTTCCCCGAACTCTTTATCACGGGTTACCCGCCCCGTGACTTCCTGGAGATGGGATGGTTTCTCGAGAAGGCGGACCGGGCGGTGGAGGAGGTGCTCAGGATCTCCGAGGGGTATCCCGATACGGGGGTTATCGTCGGCGCACCCCGGAGGACGGGACAGGATACGGGGAGGGGCCTCTACAACTCGGCTCTCCTGGTCCAGAACGGCCGTCTCCTGTTCTCCCAGCACAAGTCCCTCCTCCCCACCTACGATGTATTTGACGAGGCCAGGTATTTCGATCCAGCTCCCTCGGTGGAGGTAGTCGGGTTCATGGATGAGGTGCTGGGGATCTCCGTCTGCGAGGACGCCTGGAACGATCCCGGGCTCAGGCCGCCCCACCCGCTGTATCCCAGCGATCCCCAGGACCTTCTCGCGAGGATGGGGGCAACGCTCCTCATCAATATCTCAGCCTCGCCGTTCCACCTGGGAAAAGAGACTGTCAGGTACGGTATCTTCCGGGGCCTCGCCCTGGCGCACCATATCCCAGTGGTCTTTGTCAACCAGGTCGGCGGGAACGACGAGCTCATATTCGACGGGAGAAGTATGGCCTTCGATAGAGAAGGCAACCTCTCCTCCCTCCTCCCTGCCTTCGAGGAGGATTGCGTCACGGTCGACCTGGGCCGCCCAACCGCCCCCCCTCTCCCCTACCAGCCCCAGGACGAGACCGGGAGCCTGTACCAGGCACTGGTACTCGGCCTCCGGGACTATGTGAGGAAATGCGGGTTCAGAAGCGTTGTGGTGGGGCTCTCCGGAGGTGTCGATTCGGCGGTGGTCAGCTGCCTGGCTTGGGAGGCGCTGGGCCGGGAGAACGTCCTCGGCGTGACCATGCCCGGCCCGTATTCATCGCCGGGGAGCATCAGGGACTCCAGGGCACTTGCCAGGAACCTTGGGATCCGCTTCGCAAAGATACCGATCACGCCCATCTATAACGCCTACCGGGAGGCCCTCGGAGACCACCTGGGCAGGGGAGGGGAGGTGACGGTCACCCTCGAGAATATCCAGGCCAGGATCCGGGGGAACCTCCTCATGGCCCTCTCGAACGAGTCCGGGTACCTCGTCCTCTCGACAGGGAACAAGAGCGAGCTCGCCGTTGGCTACTGCACCCTCTATGGCGATATGTCCGGGGGCCTCGCGGTCATCTCGGATGTCTCGAAGACCATGGTCTACCGGCTCGCCCGGTTCATCAACAGGAACGGGATCGTCATCCCCGAGGCGATCCTGGAGAAGCCACCTTCGGCGGAGCTCCGGCCGGACCAGAAGGACCAGGACAGCCTGCCCCCGTACGAGGTACTCGACCCCATCCTGCACCTCTATATCGACGAGAACTGCTCGCCCGATGAGATCGCCGGGAAGGGCTTTAATCCCGCGACGGTGAGATGGGTCGTGAGGACCGTTGACAGGAACGAGTACAAGCGGAGGCAGGCGGCCCCCGGGCTGAAGGTGACCCCGAAGGCCTTTGGCATGGGAAGGAGGATGCCCATAGCCGCACGGTACCAGGACGGGTGAGTATGGCAGGAAAATTTCTTATCGCATACGTGTCACGGATGGGATCGACCGCCGAGATCGCGCAGGCCATCGGCAGGGAGCTGGAGGCAGCAGGCCACAGCGTCGTGGTATCTGATATGAAGGGGATCGATTCGATCGAGGGCTATCGTGCAGTCGTGATCGGCGCACCGGTCTCCATGGCGGCCATCGAGAAGGAGGTTGCACATTTCGTTGCACGGCACCGGGACGGGCTTTCCAGGATACCGGTGGCCGCGTTCGCGGTCGGGATCGCGCCGGTGGACCATCGGGTCGGACCCGTCGAGAGCGTGCTGGAGAAACTCAGGGCGTCGCTTGATCCGGTGAAACCGGTTGCCGTGACCATGTTTGCGGGCAGGCTGGAGCTGGCACGGATGTCCCTTGTCCAGAGGACGATGACCGGACTCATGAAGGTGCTCACCGGGGATTTCCGCGACTGGGAAGCTATCAGGGCGTGGGCACGAGGTTTGCCCCCCGTCTTCAATGCGTGATGGGAGACTGGCCCGCGAGACCCGGTGTCAGGGTGGCGATCGTGCCATTACCCCTCCATGGCCGATGAGATTTTTCCGCACGATCCTTTCCTGCACCTCCATCCGCCGGCATGCGGACACGGCCTGGAAGAGGTTGACCGATTCATGCACCATAAGGATAAATAGTGAATCAGCAACCTTTTCGCAATGAAAGCGGCGAATAAAGCCATGGTGGGGATCGTTGCTGCGATCTGCATGATGGGGCTGATCGTCGTCCTCAAGAACGTCCTCTCCCTATCTGCAGACGTCCTCTCAAGGGATATGATCATCTACGTCATCGTGTACTTCGGCTTCATCACCGCGGTAAACTTCACTGAAGAGAAGCCGACGGAACCAGATGCTCCGAAAAAGGCCTCTGATAATCCCTGGGTATGGAGTGCAATCGCCGTGATCGTCACCCTCGCCATCATCGCGGTGTATGCGTTCAGGTAAGAGGAGTCCCACCCGTCCCCTGTTTTTTCAGGACCGTGTTCAGCTCAACGGAAAATGGCTTCGGCGATGATCCGCTCAGGAATGCCCGACCTTTTGGAGAGATCCTGCCAGCAAGCACCTGGCGGCCCGGACCATCATCAGGAACCTGCTGAAATAGGGAGGTAAGAGGCCATGTAGAATTCCTCAATGAGGAGAAAACATAGTTCCCTGTTCGTACATCGTCCGAGGTTGTAGACCACTACCCGCACCTTGATCTCCTTCACCTGGTTCCGGTACGTCCTCGATCGCACGTTCTCCCCGTATCCCCGTTTCAGGACGGAGAAGGTGGTCTCTACGAGGTTCCTCCGGTGGTAGAGGTCCTCATCGAATGCCCGGGCGAGCTCCCGCCGGTACTTCCCATGGATCCTCTTCCGCCGCCGGTCCCGGACCGGGATCAGCGAGGAGGCCCCGAGCTCCTCCCGGATCTGCCGGTGCAGATCCTCGGAATCGTACCCCTTGTCCAGGACATAGACGGCAGATCGCCGGGTCCGGTGGCACCGGGTGAGGAGCGTCCTCGCATGGACGATATCGTGACTGAAGTTTCTCGATATCCGGACGCCGGTGATCACCTGTTTGTCAGTATCGACAGAGATTGAGGTTTTCAGGTAGCTCCGCCGGGTCTTTCCGGTTCTCCAGGTATAATAGGAACTTGCATAGGAGCTCGTGATCCCCGAGGAGTCGATGGCGGTGACCGGAATGACCTCGCCCCATCCGTACGACAGCCGGATCACTTTCTTCAGGATGATATCGAGGTAGATCGACCGGATCCTCTGCAGGAATTTCTGCAGAGTGGTGAAGTGGGGGACCCGCTCCAGCTCGAGGAGCTCTGTGATTCCGCTCATCAGCTCGATAAGATCGACGGTTTTTCGGTAGTCGGTGCGCAGGACTTCCTTGAACAGGATAAGGATCAGGTGCTGGTGCTGGGTGTAGGTTCTCCTCGAATATTTGCAGGAATAGTGCGGTATCCGGGAGCTCCGGACAACCGGGATGAGTGCCTCAATTAACCTGATATACTTATTCGATGACCTTAGTCTTGGCTCCTTGTTGTCTATTCCCATAGAACTATCAAGGAGCCATCGTACCTTAGATCTTTCGGTCGACGGTATAGTATCTCATCTCTGGATGGTTTCTACAGAGCCGAGGTAAGAAATCATTTAAATGATGACCGGCGATGGATTACTCATATGAATACAAGTCCTGAAATCATCGGGGCCCAGAAAAAATTAGCCGTCTTAATCGATGCCGATAACGCACAGCCGGGGATAATCGGGGTCCTGCTCGACGAGATCGCCACCTATGGTATCGCGAGCGTGAAACGGATCTACGGGAACTGGACCTCCCCCAACCTCCAGCCCTGGAAGGAGATCCTGCTCAGCTATTCCATCCAGCCGATGCAACAGTTCAACTATACCACCGGGAAGAACGCGACCGATTCCGCCCTGATCATCGATGCGATGGACCTCCTCTACACGGAGAAATTCGACGGGTTCTGCATCATCTCGAGCGACAGCGATTTCACCCGCCTGGCGTCGAGGATACGGGAGTCGGGGCTCACCGTCTACGGCTTCGGCGAGAGGAAGACCCCGAAGCCCTTCGTCCAGGCCTGTGACAAGTTCATCTACACCGAGATCCTGAGGAAGGCCGAGGCAAATACCGAACAGAAGGCCGGGACCCCGTCTGTCGCGAGACCCACGGAGACACCCAAGCAACTACGGGAGGACAAGGGCCTGATCAACCTCCTGAAGTCGGCTGTCGATGGTTGCTCGGACGAGGACGGATGGGCATACCTCGCCGATGTCGGGAACAATATCCTCAACAAGAAACCTGACTTCGATCCCCGGAACTACGGGTACAAGAAACTGAGGGACCTCGTCGAGGAGACGAAGCTCTTCGATATCCACGAGTCCTCCACCGGGGATTCCCCGGCAAAGACGATCCAGATAAGGTACAAGAAAGCCGGGAGAGGAAAGAAACTCCGGGAATTTGGGGAGTGATCATCACTTCGCCTGGAGACCGCCGTGCCCTGATGACGAACACACGGAAGGGTTGAAAAAGGAAGGTATTAAGGGGGCGGGACCAACCATACCGATGATGAGGCGCAAGGACAGGATGCTGGGATTCCTCGGATTTCTTGGATTCCTGGGCGTTCTTTGGGATAAAGGGACTCGCGACCGGCGACTGGCTCCAGGCCATCTGGATCCTCTGGTTCGTCTACTTCGTGTGGTTCGTCTATTTTCTCCCCGGGAAGATGTAGGTTCTGATTCGCCCGGGGATTCCAACCATAACACAGCTGCATAATCACGACGTTGCGAATATACCGGTCGGTTCCCCGTCGACCTATGGATGCACGGGGCCTGCCTGGCGAATCCAGACAGGAGAAAACAGGATATTTTATTTCACCATGGATTCAAACGAGCTCGCCCATGAAGCTGTATCCTCTCTCGCCCGTCCAGATCGCCCTCCTGCTCGTCTTCGTTGCAATCGCGGATGTATTCACCTATATCCAGGGTTATTTTGTCCCTCTCCCAGTAAGGCCTTTCACCTACCTCCTGTTCGTAATCGTGATGCTGCTCGTGTACTTCTTCGTGGTAAAACCGAAGGAGGCGATGACCCTCGCCGGAACGCTGGCACTCATCCTCGGGGTCCTCGTGATCATTCTGGTCATCATCCAGGACGTGGTGATCGCATATACCATCTCTTACCGGACACCGATCGTCATTCTCGGGGCGGTCATCGGGCCGTATGTTGCGGGGTACCTTTATTCGGTTCTTGCCAGGACCGCTGAGCAGTGACCAATACGCGAAATTAAAAAGGAATCGCGACCCGTTCCTCATCCTCCATAACACTCTTTTTCGAGGGAGGCCTGGTAGGCATGAGTTCGTATGCATCGTCGAAGAAGGCACTGGCCGGTATCAGCCTGGCCGCACGGCAGGAGCTGCAGGGCGATGGCATCGTCGTCAGCGTCGCGTTCCCGTATATCACCCTCACCGAGTCCGAGAAGAACACGATACGGGCGGTTCCCG
>Ga0315289_10009596_pt1 | contig 13927 bp, 13 predicted proteins | sample YL17G11_40_MG_FD_203452 | JGI IMG/M metagenome (GOLD analysis project Ga0315289, IMG submission 203452) | Sediment microbial communities from Yellowstone Lake, YNP, Wyoming, USA - YL17G11_40 | ecosystem: Environmental > Aquatic > Freshwater > Lake > Sediment | place: USA: Wyoming | collected...
AGAGGACATTCCTCTATGAATGGGGCGGGTGGCCCGGCATGGACGACGAGCTTGAACGGATCAAGCAGCGGAGGCTGAGGGAGATGCAGAGGAAGATGCTCCTCCAGCAGTCCCAGGCGGCCGAGCCAAAGAAGCAGGAGACGGCCCGTGAACCGTCGAACGCCGAGGTCCTGGGCAGCGTCTTCCAGGGGAGGGCCTGGGAGGTCTACAACGCGGCGAAGGAGCAGTTCCCCCGGGTGATGCCAGAGGTGGAGAAGATACTCGTGGACGGCGTCAAGGCGGGGAAGGTCAACCAGAAGATAGACGGCGAGAGCCTCGTAGGTTTCTTCCGCCAGATAGGGCTCAACGTGAGGCTCAACACGCAGATAAGGTTCGCTGAGCACGGCGAGCTGAAGACCCTTGAGCAGAAGCTGAAGAGCGGGGAGTAGCCGATCCGAACCTCCATCGTTTCTAAAAAAAGGTAGGGGGGTCCCCGCTTATCTCCTTGAAAAACGTTTCATTCGCCGGAAGGCGCTGGGAAAACGCTCCGTCCCGACTCCGATCTACACGAAAACGTCGATTATGACGCAGAAAACGTGATGGCCGCCGTGGCCCAGATGCTCGGAGGGGTACTGTACGAGGCGGAACCGACGATCCCATTCATGATCATGTCCGCGGGGATGGTCGTGGTCATAGTATGGGCTTTCCTCAGGGTGAGGGAGCCGGTGAAGATGGAGACCTGACGAGTACTTGTTTTCTCATCTTATCGAGCATTAGGGTCTGGGGATAAAATTATGGCCCCCCCCCCCCGAAACGACGACGGGACTGTTTGGGGATGATATTGCGACCCAGGGGTCGCTGGATGCTTGGGAGTCAGGGCAGCTAGGGAATGTCAGAGGCAGGAGAAAGGGGAGTATACATGTTTTCAGGGGAGGGTATACACAGTATCAGTAAGTAAAACGCGTATATCCCTAGGGGAAAAAGGGTATACTAAGCATCATTAGGAAAACTACAAAATCTGTTAAATGAACTACTCTAGCCAATCTGGTTTTAATTATGCTAATACTATATCAAGTAGATGATTGAGGTTCGCGCGCGTACCTGACTAGCCGCGCGTTAACAAAAAAATGTGAACATGCATAAATGAAATATCATTCGAAAAAGCGCGCTGGTTCAGACTGAGGATTTCTTGGGTTTCAGCAAACCTCCACTAGAGGTGCCAAGTAAGCCGATTCCGACTATTCCTATCACCGTTGCAATGCCGGCATGGTTCTCTCCCAAGAGCCCTTCCCCGAATGCCATCAAAAAGGCACCAATCAAGCACAATAAGATTCCTAATACAAATGAAACATGTTCCCAACGCATCTATTACACTCCCTCTTTCTAACCATAATCTTGTTACTTGGCATCAGTTTGCGCGCGCGACGTGCATATCCCGCTATTAGCACTAATTTCTTGAAGTTGCCTCCGATGGCCCATTTTAGATAGTTATCTACAAACAAAATAATCACCGCCTCTTTACTACGCGTTAGAATCCGGGGCCTCATCGTCCCAGAGGAACAGTTCCTCAATCGTCGACTTTAGAACCACAGCGACGTCGTGAGCAAGCTTTAGAGATGGGTTGTACTTACCCTTCTCAAGGAAGACTATGGTCTCCCTCCTCACCCCTGCCTTAAGGGCGAGGTCGGCCTGCGTCAAATCATACCTAGCCCTGAACTCCTTAATCCGAGTCCTCACGAAGAGTCACCTTCAAGCGTTTTCCTTTCTCGCTAAATACGCCATCAAGACGATTACTGTCAAACCCATGATTATTAGTGCCGAGTTGATGACGGGCATTGACTCCAGCGGCTCTCCATGGAGGAACTCGATGCTGATGATGTTGTAGAAGTTGAGGGCGATGAGATAGTAGGCGCCGATTAAGAACCCTGCTTGAAACGCTTTGCCAGAGATTTTTGCGGTCCTCTCATCTGCGAGGGGGAACCCAGACTTTTTTGACTTGATTATCCTCCAGATCGTGTAGATAGCCACAGCGACTATCGCTAGCCCGACTACGGGGATTGCTAAAGCCCAACCATCCATTTCACACATTCACCCTTGTTGTGTTAAACACACTATTTGTTGTGTTGTTCAAACACAATGTTAGAATCATCTCACCTTATATTTAAAGGTTGTTATATCCCTACTATGAATTGCTTTTAGCTTCCCAAATAGTATTAAAATTGTATCTTTTCAGCTTATATCTGAATGTTTGATAGTCCTTCGCATGTACCTCTAGTGTGGATAGAGATATTTTTCACCTACTCTAAGGATCTGGCAGGGCGGCTCGGAGCATGTGGATAGGAGGCGGGTCTTGAAAAGCCTTGGGTCGGCGGTATTTGCCTCAAACATACCGTAGTGGTTTGGGGTTTGGGTTTGGGGGATAAAATTATGGCCCCCCACACACACGAAGTCTTGAGGCGGAAAGGTTATCTTATAAAAATCTTGAGTTGTACATGAGAGTGATGGAGAACAAAATTCGGGTTTACCCTCAAGTGGTTTCTAAGACTCCAGGGTTCAACCTTTGAAGGAAGGAGAAATAATGCCAAAGCATAGAGGAATGTCAAAGAAGGGCGATAAAAGTCGAGCGAAGAAGGCGAGGAGAAAGGGGAAAAGAGCAAAGAAGTAGATGACAGCCCTGGGGGTCCACCCCATATCCCTGTTAAGGTAATCGCGCGCGATTTAGCTTCAAAGCGCGCACACTAGTTCCCCGGCACTCGAGGAACGCGCGCGCGACTAAAGAACCCTTATTTCCCTACAGGTGTCCTTAACCTATTGATGGAAGAGGCTTTCTATAAGCAGCTGTTCCTCGTCCTGACGCTGTGCTTCTTCGCCGTTAGATTATATTACGACTACAGGGCGGGCAGGCAGCATGTTGACAAGTCTCTTGCCGTGAGTGTTAGGGAGCAGGTGGCTAATGAGGGGTTGCCGAGTATGGTGTTCAGGTTCGTCGCCTTTCCCGTCCTGATCATTCTCGTCTTCGGGTATCCTCTGACGGGCTGGTTCGACTCGCTGGCTTTGCCGTTGCCCGAGGTTACTCGTTTCATCGGCGCAATACTAGGTGCCTTATCGGTTCCTCTCCTTGGATGGGTTCAGGGGACGTTGGGCAGGTACTTTTCTGCCGGGCTCGAGATACAGAGGGATCATAGGTTGATAACGTCTGGGCCGTATGGCAGGATTCGCCACCCCATGTATACCGCCATCATGATGTTTGGTGTTGGGGAGGCGCTTTTATCGGCGAATCTCCTTCTTCTCGTGCTCTTCGTTTCGGCGTCGATGCTGCTTGCGTTGAGGGCTCCCGTTGAGGAGAGGATGCTTCTGAAGGAGTTTGGTGACGAGTACCGCGATTACATGAGGCGGACAGGTAGATTCCTCCCAAAAATCTAAGGGGATGTGCGCACGCGTACGTCATAGGCAGAGTCATAGCGCCTTCATCCGTCCCGTGGCTGGTTGGTTGGAATAAAATTATGGCCCCAAACCCCCTCTCTTCTCGCGTACTTTCACTAATTGTTGTCTATTCTCTCTTCTTCTCTTCTCCTATACTCTCCTCATCACAGTATCACACATCACGTATATCACACTTGAAGCGTGAATGATAGCGAATATCTTATCTTCACCTCCGCCTAATCCTCACATGTGAATTGATTGGGTGACTCCCAGAGTATTAGGATGAAAAGGCTGAACAAATATGCAAAGCTAACAGCTATAATCTGCCTACTCCTTTTAGGAATTATCCAATTAACTACTCCAACAGCAGCAACCGAAAACATAGGAGGCGATCCCTTTAAGGATCCCCTTCAATGGGAAACATCTACCCACGGCGACGCGCAAGTCACCAGAGACCCTGGATTCACGATAACAAGCAGCCCCAATTATGAGTATTCAGGAGCTGAAGTTTACACAACCTGGCAATTTATTGGAGACTTCGATGTCCAAGTAGATTATAGTGGAGTGGGGTGGAATGAAGAGTATGCATATGTTAGTGGTAATCCTCACCTCGAAGCTGCTGTTATGGGGGTAATCACTGATGACTCGAGCATAAGCATCAAATTCATGATCGATGGGAGCGAAATTAGAAAAAGCTATACTATGCGTATTGATTCGGTTCCCTCCGGGCAGGAAGGAACATGTTTAAAATCAGTTCAAGCCCCCCTAATTTTTCTGGAAAGTTTCGCATAATCCGTAAGTTCTCTGATGTCGAGTTCCAATATTTTCAGAACTCGTACTGGTTTGGCTTTTACAGTATTACCAACGTCTCAAAGCCAGCGTCCATCTTTCTGGGAGCGACGAGTGTCTGGACGAATCACACATTTTCCACCATCTTTGAGAATTTCCAGATCAACTCTGGAGAAACAAATTATGTACCATTAGTGTGGAAGGACACGTTTCCGAATCGAACAGACTTCATCGCGGGTGGAATCGTCATCGATTCTCTTTGGCAAAGAACCTGGGAAAACAAATGGAAAGAGGTCGATCCCATTCAGGTACTAAGGGAAAACGGCGTAGAATGGGTGCGAGTACTAGTTGACATAACTAAGTCGCAAGAGCTAAGCGACATACCCCCTGAGCAATGGAGCACACTAAATCCGAAACGCGAGGAATATTACTACAGTCGCGAATACGCGGAACAGATTATGAGAGAAGCGCAAAACCTAGGAATTCGACTGTACTTGATGTATACTCTAGTTGACGCACATGGTAACCCTTTTTACGGTGCACCTGAGATTTGGAAGGATCTAAACGCGACTGAATTAGCTGCAGCCGTAGAGGAATATACCTATGATACTACAAAGTATTACCAGTCAAAGGGCCTAAACATCGAGATATATGAGATTTCGGGCGAGAACGAGAATGGTTTTCTAGGGTTTTACCCCGGTGGCAAGATACCCATTCCAGAAGGTGTTGACCCAGGGACTGATATGGATTTTATGAGGAATAACGTTTGGAACATTGGAGCGGATCTTCTTAAGAGCGCAATTAAAGGAGTCCGACGCGCCGATACAGATGCTAAGATCGTTATTCATGCAACGGGATTCGGATATGGTTGGAGCAAAGATGAGATTCTAGTGAAAAGCTTCTTCCAAGCAATGATTGATGAGGGAGTTGACTTCGATTATGCGGGTTTAACCCACCCATATGCCTACTTCGACCCTCCGTTCTCAGATTATTGGTACCAGAACCAGTTCTCAAAGATCGCCTGGTTCCAGCATATGAAGGATACGATAAGCCACATCGCTGGGCTGGGAAAGAAGGTGATCTTTAGTGAAGCGGGTTACCCGTCAAGCAGCGATAGCATATACTGTGACCCTATGCCTGATTACTCCTTCACTCCGGAGGGGCAAGCCGCTTGGCTGCATGATGAGTTGCTATTCGCAACAAATAACGAGGATGTTGTTGGATTCTTCTATTATTTAGCAGACTCATACGAGGACTACTTCCGATTATTTGCTAGTGAGACCCAGCCCCAGCCTGCAATGAAGGAGTTTCTGATGGGGCGTACACCAGCTGCGTTCGAGCTTTCTAGGTTGACGATAAACCCGACTCAAGCTGAGATTAACAGTCCCATCACAGTTTCGACCGAAATTAAGAACACAGGAGGGATTTCTGGCTTTTACGATGCAGCGCTAAAACTGAATGGCATTGTCGAGGAGTCGAAGAGAGTTCTGCTTAATAGTGATGCTCAGACAACTGTGAACTTCAACGTCACCAAGGCAATAGCTGGATCCTATAGCGTAGAAGTTGGATCACTAAGTGGAAGCTTCATCGTCAGAGCACCGCCGAGGCCGGCCGCCATCAATTTGAAGTCCCTCGTAATCTCAAAGGCACTAGTGAAGTCGGGTGAAGAGGTCACCGTGAATGCCACTCTGGAGAATATTGGAGAACAATCTGGCACCTACGCCCTCGTGTTCAACCTCGACGGAGTCCAGAAGGATTCTTCAACTGTTAGCCTCGATGGCGGGAAGACCGTTACTAAGACAATTAAGTTCTCCAGTAATGTGGAGGGAACTCACACAGTCACGGTTGGCGGTGAATCGGTTACGTTTGACGTGGAGAAGGTGCAGATGGGAATCCCGGGTTACCCGATTGAGTCAGTGTTAATCGGGGTGATACTTGTCATAATAATTCTGACTCTTTACTCACGCAAACGTGCTTCCCGGAACCCGGGGAAGCCAAGCCTTAGCCTCGCCTCGAAGGTACTTGGCGAAAAGCATAGCCTCTTCATTGATTAAAGTTTCAAGTGTCTGATGCTCCCCGTTCCTGATCCGTTTAACCTAGGTCCCAGTCGCGCGCGCGATTGAGTTCCAGAAATTTTTATCGATGAGTTTTAATTTTTAGTTAAATATTATTCAGATGCCAGAATCAACAATGTCCCTAAACAGCGCTCTATTAGTAAATACTATTGGAATGATATCTATGCTAACTTTTCTTATTTCATCGTTTTATGTTATTATTTATGGTGGTAAACTTAGCATTTATCTCAAAAGGTCAAACAACATTCTATATGAAAATTTAGGTCCACATGGTAAAGGAGTAAGTATTTTGGTACTCATCTGGGCTTGTCATGGAACAGAATCTGATGAAGATGAAACAATTATAAATTATAAAAATAGGATTAGGCCGGCGATTAAAGTTGGAATAATTTCTATTCTGGTGTTTCTGATTTCATTTATTTTTTATAATGGCCCGGTAGAGCTCTAACTGTTCACGACTGCGCTTGTAAGCTTATTACAAGCGCGCGTACGTCGCAGGCAGAGTCATGGCACCGTCATCCGTTCGGTGGTTGGTTGGGATAAATTTTAGACCCACACACAAGAGAGGAGCGTGATCTAACCTTAAAAATGAACAACCTTTTTCTAAGAAGAGATTTCTTAAGTTTGTTCCGCGATTTAAACTATAGTGAAACTCGTTTTGGATAAAGCAAGAGCGCAAGCAGAACTTAGAAAACTTGTTCTACGATACGAGATGCACGCCTCCGAATATGAGTCAAGCGAGTATCTTGAACGTCAGCTCCAAAACGATTTTCTCAATGATGTATTCACGATACTTGGTTGGGATTTAACAAACAAAGCGAATCTATCCTCTCGCCAACGTGAGGTTCTTGTTGAGAAGGGCGACACAAAAGGACGCCCAGATTATACATTTAGAGTAGATGGTGTAGACAAATTCTTCGTTGAAGCTAAGTCACCAAGTAGAGGAACGGATAAGCCCGAAGACATTCTTCAAGCCAAGAGTTATGGTTATAGCACAACGAAAGTAACCATATCAATACTCACGGATTTTAAAACATTAAAAGTATTTGATACTGAAATAAAACCCAACTTTAAACAACCTAGACAGGGGTTACTCTTTGAAACCAATTTAGATACCATGGCTGAATCTCATTTTGATCAAATATACATATTTCAACGCGATGAGGTTCATAACGGCTCTATTGAGAAACTATTACAAAAAGACCCTACTTTAAAGAGGCTAAGAGTCCCGATAGATGTTGCTTTCCTTGAACAACTTACCGAATGGCGTGAAAAACTCGCAAAAGATATTTTCAGGAATAATCCCGATATCACAATTCGATCTTTGAATGATGTTGTCCAGAGAATACTTGACCGACTTATTTTCATTAGGTTAATTGAGGATCGTGAGATAACTAGGACAAGGCAATTAAAAGACATCTCGGATAATTGGAAAATCTCTAAGCATAGAGACATCCAGCAGGAACTTAATTCACTATTCAAAAAATTAAATGACGATTTTAATGGTGAAATATTCAAACCTCATCCATGTGAAACAATTACATATGATTCAAAGATAATATCTGAAATTATTGATGAGCTTTACCCACCTGAAAGTCCCTACTCCTTTGCCGCTATCCCCGTCGAGCTTCTAGGAATAATCTATGAGAAATATCTGGGGAAAACGATTAGGCTGACCGAAAAGCGGCTGAAGGTCGAGGAGAAGCCAGAGGTTCGTAAAGCTGGTGGCGTTTTTTATACACCTAAGTGGGTTGTGGACGCTATTGTCGGTAATACCATCGGAGAACTCATTAAAGGTAAGACCCCTGAACAGATTACGAAACTTCACATCCTTGACCCTGCTTGTGGAAGCGGTAGTTTCCTAATTGGTGCTTTGAATAACTTATTTGATTATCATTTAGATTACTGGCTACAACATAGAAAAGAAGCTAAGGAAGGAACATTAGACACAAAAATTATTAGAGTTAAGGATATGGAGCCCCGTTTGAGTATCTATGCTAAATCGGAGATTCTAAAAAATAATATCTACGGTGTTGACCTTGATCCACAAGCCGTCGAAATCACAATGATGAGCCTTTACATTAAAGTTCTTGAGGGTGAACGGGCATTACCAGAACATAAGGAACTCCTACCTTCTCTTTCTAAAAATATTCATTGTGGTAATTCTCTTATAGGATATGATTTCTATCAGGAAATATTAGTAGGAGATTCAGATAGAGAGAAAGTAAACGCATTTGATTGGGATTCTAAAACTACAGGATTCGGAAGAATAATTGAAAAGGAAAAAAGATTTGATGTAATAATTGGAAACCCGCCATATATTCGTTCAATCCTTCTACGAGATGATTTAAACACATGGAATTATTATGTTAGGCATTTTAAAACAGCGATCAAGGAATTTGATATTTATTTATGCTTCTTAGAAAAAGCATACAACTTACTTGCACAAGATGGTCGTCTTGGATATATTATGCCAAATAAATGGCTTCATGCGGAAATGGGTGAAGCTACACGAGCATTATTTAAAGAAAATCAGGCTATCGAATCAATAGTGAATTTTGGTTCATATCAAGTATTCAACGAGGTAACAACCTATACGATGCTAATATTTTTAAGAAAGAAACATAATCAGGCGATTCAAATATTCAATTACACTGGTTCATTAGACTCTAAAAAAGTTATTTTAGATTTCAATGATAAAAATAACTGGGAAAAAGGATTTCTCAAATATGAATCATTAAATAGCGATCCTTGGAATTTAGTTACTGGCGAAGCTAATCAGATTCTTGACAAAATAAACATGTTGCCAAAATTCGGTGAATACTTCTCATTAGCACAGGGAACTGGTACTCGTGTAGACCCGGTTTTTTTTGTTCAGAAAATTTCAGAAACCAAAAAATATTATAGAATTTTCTCAAAACAAACACAGAAGGAATACGATTTAGAAAAAATATTTATCAAGCCCTCTGCAAAAGGAAAGGATATAGATTCATACAATATTAGAGAAAATAACCAACTTTTAATTTTCCCATATCGGAATAAAGAATTAATCGACAGAACGGAGATTCAGAACCTTAGCCCGAATTTATGGGCATATCTCGAAGAGTGTAAATTACCACTTGAAAAAAGAGAGAAGGGAAGATGGAAAGGAAGTAAATTCTATTGTTATGGACGTCCCCAAAACCATGAAATGTTAGCTCAAAAGAAAATTCTAGTACCCGTGATAGTTAATAGATCAAAAGCGGCTTGGGATTCTCAAGGTTTACATGTTATAGATTCAGTTTATATTGTTAGAAGAAAGAAACAGAATGAGTTAAAAGATGAATACATACTTGCTCTCCTAAATAGTAATTTACTTACTTATTTCCTAATGAAAACATCCTCAAATTTAAGGGGAGGCTATTTTTCTATGAAACCGGGATACGTCGATAGGTTCCCCTTAAAATCAATCTTCTCAACGCATCAAGAAAAAGAAGACTATGAACAAATTATAAGTCTAGTTAATCGTATAAATACAATTTCAGATACGAAATCAGAAATTGTACAGAGAGAAGTAATAACATTAAAAGAAAAGATTGATGAATTAATTTATAATTTATATGGACTTACTGATGCTGAAAAACAAATAATCGATCATATTATTGAGTCGTAATAGGGGAATCCAATGAATTTTTACAGTTTTTACCCATCCGAAGGGTACATATTATAAATCTTTAACTTTAGCTGTTGAGATGTTTTTTTTGGCGTTGGTATTTAATTCCTCTAAGCGCGCACGTGTAGCTTAGGAAGTTTCAGAAACCTAGAAACTCTCAGGTGCCCTAGGAATCCAACTCTTGGCCTCGCCCCTCAGATACATTGCGAATAAAAGTTTCCTCGTTGATCAGCGTCTCAAGTGTTTGATGCTCGTCGTTCCTGATCCGTTTAACTTAGGTCCCAGTCGAAAGGAGCCGGGAAACGAAGCCGTCGATGTCCCGACACGTGCAGGAACATGCTCCATGTAACGCAAGGCGCAGCCAAGCCTGAGCCCCCTCAGGAGACGTGGAAAAATTTTTTCGCCTTATCCATGGTAGCGTAGGATAAGCCTACAGGAGCTCCACGCTCGAAGCCTTGAAGCTCATGTAGACCTCAGACCCGACGTTCAGCCCCATCTCAACCAGGCTCTTCCTGGTGATCTGGACCGTGAAGCTCTTCCCAGCGTCGATCCTCAGCCTCACCACGGAGCCGAGGTCCTCGACCGCGGTCACCCTCCCCAAGAACTCGTTCCTCGCGCTCGTCTCCACGAACTGCCTCGACAGAATGATGTCCTCAGGCCCAATGTGGACGTTCACCCTCCCCTCCTCCGCGAAGGCCGCCCTGATGACCAGGCCGCCGCCGACGTCGACCTGGGCGACGCCGTCCACGACCCTCGACGAGCCCGTGAAGACGTTGTCCGCGAAGACCGGCGCCGCAAAGAGAGCCTTCGTCTCGGCGTCCCCGACCACCCGCCCGTTCTCGAGGTAGACGGTCCTACTCGCCAGCCTCCTCACCTGCCCGTAGTCGTGGGTCGAGACGACGACGAGGCGCCTCTCCGCCTCCTCGAGGATAATCTCCGAGACGATGCTCACATTCGTCGGGTCAAGGTTCGACGTCGGCTCGTCGAGGAGAAGGACCTCGGGGTCCAGCATCATGGCCCTCGCCATGGCGACCCTCTGCTGCTCCCCGCCCGAGAGCTCCCTCGCGGACCGCCCCTCGAAGCCCCGCAGCCGAACCTTCTCCAAGGCCTCAGCCGCCCTCCTCGCGATCTCCCCGGCAGGCACCTCCCTGAGGCGTAGGCCGTAAGATATGTTACTGTAGACATCGCCTCGGAGGAAGAGGGGCGCCTGGAAGAGCATCGTCGCCCTCCTCCTCAGCCCGGCGGCGCTGGCGGCCGTCACCTCCTCGCCCTTGTAGGAGAGCCTCCCCTCAGACGGGAGCTCGAGGCCAGAGAGGAGCTTCAGCAGCGTCGTCTTCCCGGCGCCGCTGTGGCCGATGACGCCCAGTATCCCATCCTTTTCAACCCTCAGGCTGACGCCGTCGAGCGCCCTGACCTCCCCGTAGCTCTTGCCCACAGAGTCGAGCTCGTAGACGGCCATATCATACCTCCCTGACGATCAGCCTGAGCCTCCCCTCCTGGAGGAAGCTGACTAGGAAGTTCAGCGACAGCACCACGGCGAGGAGGATGAAGCTCAGGGCGAAGCTGAGGCCGAGCTCCCCCTTCGCCGTCTCAAGGGCTATCGCCGTCGTCAGCACCCTCGTCAGGCCCCTGATGTTCGCGCCGATCATCGTAGCTATGCCGAGCTCCGCGAAGGCCCTGTTGAAGCTGGAGATCAACGCCAAGCTCACGCCGCTCGAAGCCTCCCTGACGACGGCCAGGGAGGTCTCAAGCTCAGAGGCCCCGAGGGTCCTGACGAGGTCCCTGAGCTGGACGTCCTTCGCCTCTATGGCGCTCGCCACGAAGCTCACGACTATCGGGAGAATGAGGATCGCCTCACCTATCGCTATGCCGGGCACCGTGTACAGGAGGTCGAGGAAGCCGAGGGGACCGCTCCTCGAAAGCAGGGAGTAGAGGAAGAGGCCGAGGGTCACGGTCGGGACGCCGACGAGGGCGTTGAACAGGGTCTTAACGAACCTCTTCCCCCTGAACTGCCTCATCGCGATCAGCACCCCGAGCGGCAGCCCGACGAGCCCAGCCATCACCGTCGCGTACCCAGCCGTCTGAAGGGAGCGCGACGTGAGCTCTATCACCTCCCTGTCGCCGCTGAGGATCAGCTCAGCCGCCTTACCGAGGCCGTCCAGGATTGGCTGCCAGCTCAAAATGGGGTCCCTCTAAAAAAAGATACGTGGAGGATTGTTAACCGTATAGGTCTCCTGGGCTGAGCCTGTACTGGGTCGGGCAGTCGCTGCCGTCAATGTAGGCGTAGTCCTTCACCCACTGGATGAGCGTCGGGTCAGAGTTGCTCTTCAGCGTCGTTATCCATGGCTTGAAGAGGGCCGAGCCGTACTCGGCGATGCCGTAGTCCCTGAAGAGCGCCTGCCCCTCGTCAGAGGCGATGTACCTTATCAGCGCCATCGACGCCTCGTACCTCCCCCTCGTGTTCTTCGCCGGGTTGCAGACGATGGCGCTGTATACGTTCAGCGTGTCCTTCCCGGAGTCGACGACCTTCACGAGCTGAATGTTCCCGCTCTTCGAGTTCTTCAGGAAGCTCGCCACATCCGTCAGAGTGTAGGCGTCCTTCTGGTTCGCCAGCTGAAGCGTCGCCGTCATCGTCGAGCCCGCCTCCAGGTACCAGGGGGTGTTCGTTCCCTCTATCTTCTGGGCCTTCAGCACGGTCAGGTTCAGCCCGGCGAGCTTCCAGAGCGCCTTCTCCTTAGAGTGGGTGCCCGAGTTGTCCCCCCTCGAGACCCAGACGGCGTTCCCCTTCGGCCCCTCGGCCGCGATCTTCCTCAAGGCGTCGACGGGGCCCAGACCCGTCACCTCGGCGGGGTCCGCCACAGGGCCGACCATGATGTAGAAGTTGTAGGCGACTATCACCCTGTTGACCCCGTAGCCGTCCGCCAGGAACGCCTTCTCCTGCGCCGGGTCATGGACCAGAACCATATCGGCGTCGCCGTTCTTCGCCGTCTGAATGGCTAGACCCGTCCCCTGACTGATAAAACTCACGTTATACTGAGAGTACCTCTTCTCGAACTGCGTCTTCAGAAAGTCGAGGAAGCCTGTCTCATATAGGCTGCTCGTAGTCGAGACTATGAGACTCTCCTTCTGGGCTGGGCGGGTCAGGTACCAGCCCGCCCCTATGCCGGCCACCAGCACGAAGGCCGCTATGATGACCATGGTCCTCTGCTTCATCCCATTCCTCCTCGTCCCCGTACCGTTCGATATGTTTAGATATACCATTCGTATAAGTTTTGGGATAGAATCATGGCGTTATGTTTCCAGGAGCATAACCGTTTTCTATTTAAGGGACAGGTAAGGGTTGGCGAACGGCAGGATGAGCAGGCCTAGGGAACTCCTCATGGACCCGTACGGCAGGGTCGTGAACAGCCTCAGGATCAGCGTCACCCAGAGGTGCAACTTCGACTGCTTCTTCTGCCACCGAGAGGGCGAGCACGGCCCAAACGGCGAGATGACGCCCGAGAAGATAGGAGAGATCGCCTCAGTCGCCGCGGGGCTGGGCGTCAACAAGGTGAAGATCACGGGCGGCGAGCCCCTTGAGCGCGCCGACATCGTCGATATCGTGAAACGGATAACGCCCCACGTCGCCGAGGTATCGATGACCACGAACGCCTCCAAGCTCGACGTCAAGGCGGGCGCCCTCAAGGCGGCCGGGCTGAAACGGGTCAACGTCAGCCTCCACAGCCTCAAGCCGGACATCTTCAGGAAGATAACAGGCTGCGAGTACGTCGACGAGGTAGAGAACGGCGTCAAGGCGGCGGTGAAGGTCGGCCTGAACCCCGTGAAGTTGAACTTCGTCGTGATAAGGGGTCTCAACTCCGAGGAGATCCCGGAGATAATCGAGTTCTCCCGGAAGATGAAGGCGGTCGTCCAGCTCATCGAGTATCAGCCCCTTGAGAGGGGCGCTGAGGGGTTCGACGAGCACCACTACGACCTGAAGCCGCTTGAAGAACAGTTCGCTGCCGAGGCG
>Ga0315289_10009597_pt1 | contig 13927 bp, 11 predicted proteins | sample YL17G11_40_MG_FD_203452 | JGI IMG/M metagenome (GOLD analysis project Ga0315289, IMG submission 203452) | Sediment microbial communities from Yellowstone Lake, YNP, Wyoming, USA - YL17G11_40 | ecosystem: Environmental > Aquatic > Freshwater > Lake > Sediment | place: USA: Wyoming | collected...
GGGCGTCCACCGGCAGCCAGGTGTGGTCCGGCTCGATGCGGAAGGGGCGCAGGTCATTGACCGAAGTGATCATCACCAGGGGGATGCCCTTGGTGTACTCCGAATTGCGCAGCTCCCGGGAAAGGTCGAAGCCCTCGTTCTCCGACTCCATCATCATGTCCAGGATGATCAGGTCGGGCTTGCGGGCGCCTACCTCCTCCAGGCACTGCCGCCCGCTGTGGGCGGTGCGCACGCGGTAGCCGCTGTCCTCCAGCAGCAGGCGGTTCTGCTCGACGAAATCCTCATCGTCGTCCACCAGCAGGACGGTCTTCTTGCCGCTCATGCGCTCTCCTCCTTGATTTTTTCGCCGAGGGGCAGGCGGATCAGGAAGGTGGTCCCCTGGCCGACCTCGCTTTCCACCGAGATGTCGCCGGAGTGCATCTTCACCACCCCGTAGACAATCGACAGCCCCATGCCGGTCCCCTTGCCCAGCTGCTTGGTGGTGAAGAAGGGGGTGAACAGCTGCGAGATCACCTCCTGCGGCATGCCGGAGCCCGTGTCCCGCACCCGCACGATCACCCAGTCCTCGGAGGCGGCAATCCCGGCGCTGATCCTCACCTCCCCTTCTCCCTGAATGGCATCGGTGCCGTTCTGCACCAGGTTGGTGAGCATCTGTCGGATTTGCTCGCTGTCCAGCAGGAGCACCGGCAGGTCCTCCTGGATCTCGCTGGAAACCCTGACGGCCGTGCCCTGGGTTTTCATGGCCATGTTGGCCACCACCTCCCCGATCAGGGCCCCCAGGTCGGTCTGGGTCTTCACCACCCGCGACTGGCGGGCGAAGTCCAGCAGGCCGCGCATGATGTAGCGGCAGCGCGTGGCCTCGTTGACGATCATCTGGATGTCCTCGCTCTCGGGGTCCTGGACCTGGTGCTGCTTTAGCAGCATGTGGGAGTACAGCAGAATCGTGCTCAGGGGGTTGTTGATCTCGTGGGCCACGCCCGCGGAGATCTGCCCCATGGAGGCCAGGCGCTCGGTCTGGATCAGGCGGTTCTGGGTGGAGGCCAGCTCCTGGTGGGACTGCTGCAGCTTGGTAAGGGTGGTCTCCAGCTCCTCCACCAGGTAGGGAAGACACATGTCTACCTCGGCCAGGCCTTGGCAGGCGGCGATGGCTTTCTCCCGGCAGGAGGGGTAGCCGCAGGAGCCGCAGTTGAGCTGGTCCTCGGGGGTGAACTTGCGCATCGCCATTAGGGTGCTCGCGATCTCAACCTCGGTGGGCTGAGGCAGGACCACAGCCGCTTCGGAGAACTCCCTCCTTAAATCGAGGTGCTCGAACTCCGCCAGGGTCTCGATCAGCTCGCGGCGCACCGTGTAGCGGTTCTGCTCGTTGATGTAGTCGGTGAGCATCTCCTTCCTGGCGAACACCCCGTGGGTGTTGGTCATCTTCGGCCCGTTGATGCAGCCCTCGCAGAACAGCAGGTCGAACATCTTGGCCTTGCTCTTGCCCTCCACCAGCTCCTTCAACACGGCCAGGACCCGATCCTTGCCCTCGGTGACCAGCACGCTGTTTTCCAGGATGTCGGTGTGAAAGCCCGCGGCGCGCAGGAGTCCTCCCGAGATCGGTAGCGATCGACCCAGGTGGCACAGGGGGCCGTCGAAGCCGCTGGCCTTCAGCTCCTGGAGGTTGACCCCCGCCTCCTGGAACATGTCCAGCAGCTCCTTGAAGGTGAGCACCGCGTCCACCTCCCCCTGCACGAAGGGGTCGCGGATCTCGGCCTTCTTGGCGATGCAGGGGCCGATGAACACCACCCGCACCCCGGCGCCGAAGCGCTCCTTGATGGCCCGGGCCACGGCAATCATGGGGGAGGCGATCGGGGCCAGGGCGTCGTGCAGGGAGGGCAGGTACTTCTCGATGTACGAGACGATCGAGGGGCAGGGGGTGGAGATCATGTACTTGCCCGTTTTGATGGCCTCGGCGGCGGTCTTGGCGTATTCCCGGCTGATCAGCTCCGCCCCGAAGGCCACCTCCCAAACGTCGGAGAAGCCCAGGCGGCGCAGGCCGGCGATGATTTTTCCCGGGCTCACTTGGGAGAAGGCAACGGGGAAGGAGGGGGCAAGACAGGCGAAGGTCCGCTCCCCCCCTTCCAGGATGTGCCTGACGAGCATGGTGGAGTCTTCGATCCTTTTGGCCTTCTGGGTACAGACCTTCACGCAGTTCCCGCAGGCGATGCACTGCTCGGCGATGACCGTGGCCTGGCCGCTTAAGACCTTGATCGCCTTGGCCGGGCACTCGCGCACGCAGGTGTAGCAGCGTTTGCACTTTTCCGGAATCGTCGACACGATACCCATGGCTCGTCCTTACTTCTACACCCGCTGCCGGACCGTGTACTTGGTGTGCAGCAGGTGGTGTGATTTCTCGCCCAGCGGCTTCTTCAGATACTCTTCGTAGATCTGCTGGACCTCCCGATTATAATGCGAGGCCCGGATCGGCTTGCCCTCGTCTTCGCGGTAGATGGCCTCGATGCGCTTGAGGCGCACCGCATCCGTCGTGAGGCGCGGCTGTCCTCCCCCGCCGATGCACCCGCCCGGGCAGGTCATGATCTCGATGAAGTGGTAGCCCTCCCCGGCCTTCACCCGCTCGATGATGCGGCGGGCGTTGGAAAGACCGTGGGCCACGGCCACTTTAACGGTCACCCCCTCCAGGAAGGACCACTCGGGAACCGTGCCTTCGAGCTTGATGGCCGCCTCCTTCACGCCCTCCAGCCCCGCGATGGGTTTCACGTGCAGGTTCTCGAAGGGCAGGATGCGGCCGGTCACGATCTCGTAGGCCGTGCGCAGCGCCGCCTCCATGACTCCGCCGGTGTTGGCAAAGATGTCCGCCGCCCCGGAGGAGTCCCCGAGAATGCTGTCCATTTTGCCGTCCTCCAGGCCTCCGAACTCGATGCCTGCCTCGCAGATCATGCGCCCCAGCTCGCGGGTGGTGAGCACGACGTCCACGTCCTGCATCCCGCTGGAACGCATCTCCGGCCGCTGGGCCTCGTACTTCTTGGCCGTGCAGGGCATGACCGACACTACCACGATGTCTTCGGCTTTTACCCCCGCCTTCTGGGCGTAGTAGGTCTTGGCCACCGCCCCGAACATCTGCTGCGGGCTCTTGCAGGTGGAGATGTTGGGCAGGATGTCGGGGTGGAAGTGCTCGGCAAAGCGGATCCAGCCCGGCGAGCAGCTGGTGAACATGGGCAGGGCCACCGGCTGCTTTTCCACCAGAGCCTTTTTCAACCGCGTCAGCAGCTCCGTGCCTTCCTCCAGGATGGTCAGGTCGGCGGTGAAGTTGGTGTCGAACACCCGGTCGAAGCCCAGCATGCGCAGGGCCGTGACCATCTTGCCGGTGACCAGGGTGCCCGGCGGGTAGCCGAAGCACTCCCCGAGGGCGGCCCGGATGGCCGGGGCGGTCTGCACCACCACGTGCTTCTTCGGGTCGTCCAGGGCGGCCCACACCAGGTCGGTGTTGTCCCGCTCGCTGATGGCCCCCACGGGGCACACCGCCGAGCACTGCCCGCACTGCACGCACACCACGTCGGCCAGTTCGGATGCGAAGGCCGGCCCGATCACGGAGTTGAAGCCCCTGCCTTGCGGGAAGATCGCGGCCACCCCCTGGGTCTGGCTGCAGACGGTGACGCAGCGCCGGCAGGAGATGCACTTGCCGGTGTCCCGGACCAGCGCCGGGGTGCTGAAGTCGGTGAACCGCCGGCTCTTGGCCCCGGCGTAGGTGATCTCGCGGATGCCCAGCTCCCTAGCCACGGTCTGCAGCTCGCAGTCCCCGTTGCGCTCGCACAGCTGGCAGTCCCCGTCGTGGTCCGAGAGGATCAGCTCCACCACGTCCCGGCGGGCGTCGCGCACCCGCTTGCTGTTGGTGTGCACCTTCATCCCTTCGCTGACCGGGGTCACGCAGGAGGCCATCAGGGTCTTGGCACCCTCCACCTCCACCAGGCACACCCGGCAGGCGCCGGCCGCCTGGACGTGCTCCAGATAGCAGAGGGTGGGAATGTGGACGCCCGCACCGCGGGCGGCCTCCAGAATGTTGGTACCCTCAGCGACTTCCATGCGTTTGTTATCTATGCTCAAAGCTGGCATGGTTTACCTCACTTCCTCTTTCACGGTAAGGGTCTGTTCCCGGTAATCGCAGCGCAGGCAGCGTTTGGATTCGGCCAGCGCCACGGTGCGGGACCAGGTCGATTCGACTTCGTCGAAGTTGTTCCTGCGGCGGGATACGGCGACCAGGGACAGCGGCGCGCGCGCGGCCTCCACCGGGTCGGCGTCCGGATCGAACCAGGTGTCCACCGGGCTGTCCTTCCGCCAGGCGGCGTGCACCGCGCCGGTGAGCAGCTGGTCGATCCCCACCGCCGCCTTCTCCCCGGCGGCGATCGCTTCGATCACCGAGGAGGGCCCGCTCACCGCGTCCCCGCCGGCGAAGATCCAGGGCTCGGAGGTCTGTCCGGTGGTGGGGTCCACCGCGATGAAGTCCCGGTCATTGAGCTTCAGCGCCACCCCCAGCTCACCGGCTTTCAGCGTCTGGCCGATGGCGGCGATCAGGGTGTCGGCCGCCAGGTCGAAGTCATCGGCCCCCTTGGACACGGGCTTGCGCCTGCCGCTCCTGTCGAACTCGCCCAGCTCCATGCGCCGGCAGTGCACGCCGGCGAGCTTGCCTTGCCGCATCGTCATCTCCAGCGGCGCGGCCAGGAATTCGAACCGGACTCCTTCCTTCTCCGCCTCCTCGACCTCCTCCTGGTAGGCCGGCATCTCCGCCCGGGTGCGGCGGTAAATCACGGTCACCCTCCCAGCCCCCAGACGCAGGGCGGTGCGGGCGGCGTCCACGGCGGCGTTCCCGCCCCCGACCACCACCACGTCTTCGCCCACCTGTGCCTTGCCCTTGAGGTTGTACTCTCGCAAAAACCCGATGGCCTCCACCACGCCGGCTTCCTGCTCACCCTTCAGGCCCAGCGCGACGCCGGCGGGGGCGCCCACGCCCAGAAACACGGCCTCGTAACCCTGGCTTTTCAGCTCCTCCAGGGTGAAGTCCGTGCCCAGTTTCTTGCCCGGACGCAGCTTCACGCCCAGTTTCTGGATCATCTGGATTTCCTTGGCCAGCAGGTCGCGCGGCAGACGGTAGGCCGGGATGGCCTGGACCAGCATGCCGCCTGGCGTCCTGGCCGCCTCGAACACTTCGGGCCTGTAGCCCTGCCGCGCCAGGAAGTAGGCGCAGGACAGGCCGGCGGGGCCGGCACCGACGATGGCTACCTTGCGCTTCGCGTTCTGCGGGTTGGCCTGGATGGCGGGAAGCTGGAACTCCTTTTCCTGGTCCACCATGTAGCGCTTCAGCGCCCGGATGGACAGCGGCTCATCCAGCGTCGTGCGCCGGCACTTGGACTCGCAGGGGTGGAAGCAGACCCGGGAGCAGATGGCCGCGAAGGGATTGCGCTCGCGGTGCAGGCGCAGGGCCTCCTCGTAGCGCTTCTCCCCGATCAGGCTCACGTAGCCGGGCACGTCCACCCCGGCGGGGCAGGCGTTCTGGCACGGGGCCCGCACCAGCTGCGGGCACACCCCGGCGCGGCACTTCTGGTCGCGGATGTGCTCCACGAACTCGTGGCGGAAGTGGCGGATGGCCGAGAGCACCGGGTTGGGCGCGGTCTGGCCCAGGCCGCAGAGGGCCGTGTCCTTGATCATGGCCCCCAGCTCCTCCAGGCGCTCGATGTCCCCCTCCAGGCCCTTGCCCTGGCAGATGCGGTCCAGGATTTCCAGCATCCGCTTGGTGCCCACACGGCAGGGGGTGCACTTGCCGCAGGACTCGTCCTGCACGAAATCCAGGAAAAAGCGCGAGATGTCCACCATGCAGGTGTCCTCGTCCATGACGATCAGGCCGCCGGAGCCCATGATCGCCCCCAACTCGTTGAGGCTCTCGTAGTCCACCGCCACGTTCAGGTGCTCCCGGGGGATGGCCCCGCCGGAGGGGCCGCCGATCTGGGCGGCCTTGAAGCTCTTTCCGCCGCGCACGCCTCCGCCGATGTCGTAGACGATCTCGCCCAGCGGCATCCCGATCGGGACCTCCACCAGGCCGGTGTTCTTGACCGCGCCGGCCAGGGCGAACACCTTGGTGCCCTTGCTTTTCGCGGTGCCGTACTGGGCGTACCACTCCGCCCCTTTCTGGATGATCACCGGAATCGCGGCGTAGGTCTCCACGTTGTTCAATAGACTCGGTTTGCCCCACAACCCCTTCTGGGCGGGGAAGGGCGGGCGCGGCCGAGGCTCGCCCCGGTTGCCCTCGATCGAGGTCATCAGGGCTGTTTCCTCCCCGCACACGAAGGCGCCCGAGCCCATGCGGATCTCCAGGTCGAAGTTGAAGCCGGTGCCCAGGATGTTGCGGCCCAGCAGGCCGCGCTCCCGGGCATGAGCGATGGCCTTGCCCAGACGGTCCACGGCCAGGGGGTACTCGGCGCGCACGTACACGTACCCCTGACTGGCCCCGATCGCATAGCCGGCGATGGCCATGGCTTCGATGACGCTGTGCGGGTCGCCCTCCAGGACGCTGCGGTCCATGAAGGCCCCCGGGTCGCCCTCGTCGGCGTTGCACAGCACGTACTTGAGCTCACCCTGGGACTTGCGGCAGAACTCCCATTTCATTCCAGTCGGGAAGCCGGCGCCGCCGCGCCCGCGCAGCCCGGACCTCTTCACGGTGTCGACCACCTGTTCGGGGCTCATCTCCGTGAGGGCCTTGGCCAGGGCGAAGTAGCCGTCGCGGGCTATGTACTCCTCGATGCGCAAGGGGTCGATCAGGCCGCAGTTGCGGAGCACTATTTTGACCTGCTTGCGGAAGAAGGGGATGTCTTTGAGCCCCGGCATGTCGATGCCCGCCGGAGCCTCGGCGGCCAGCTCCTTCACGACCCGCCCCTTGAGCAGGTGCTCGGAGACGATCCGCTCGGCGTGCTCGGCCTTCAGGTTCTGGTACAGCACGCCGTCCGGGTAGATGACCGCCACCGGCCCGGCGGCGCACGGCCCCAGGCACCCGGTTTCCACCACTCCGATTTCCCTTTCCAGCCCGTGCCTGGCCAGCGACTCCCGTATGGCCGCGGAGAGCTCCAGGGCGCCGGAGGCCACGCACCCTGCGCCGGTGCAGATCAGGACGTTGCTCGTAGAACGGTTCATCACTTGCTACCCTCCAGGATGTACTTGGCCACCGGGCGGTCGGCCAGAATGTGGCTGGTCACGAACTCGCGGGCCTTTTCCTTAGTGAGCTCGACGTACAGGTAGTCGCGGCCGGCCTTGTCGGTGTAGGTCAGCATGGGCTCCTGGTCGCACAACCCGATGCAGCCGGACTGGCGCAGGGTGACGTTCCCGACCGAGGCCCTGCCCAGCTCGTCGGCCAGCGCGGCCAGGATGTCCCGGGCGCCGGCGGCGATCCCGCAGGTGCCCATGTGCACGGTGATGCGGTTCTCCTTGGGTCCGCTGCGCAGGTCCACCTGGCCGCGGGCCTGCTCGCGGAGTTTCCGCAGCTCCTCCACGCTGGTGATCTTCGCGCTCATGACCTGGCTCCTTTCCTGCCGCCGGCGGCAACTTTTGTCCTCGCGGAGGTTTTGCGCGCGGAGGTTTTGCGCGCAGCGGCCTTCCCGTTGCCCCCGTTGCCGCTGCCACGGTACTCCTCCAGGATCGCGCGGATCCTGGCCGGCTTTACCCGCTGGCGGACCTCTTCCCCGATCATGATGGTCGGCGCCAGGCCGCAGGCCCCGAAGCAGCGGGCCACCTCCAGCGAAAACAGGCGGTCCTCGGTGGTCCCGCCCACGTCGATGCCCAGCTCCTGCTTCAGGGCCTCCAGCACCAGCTTGCCGCCCCGGACGTAGCAGGCCGTGCCCAGGCAGACCCGGATCAGGTGCTTGCCGCGGGGCACGGTGGAGAAGAACGAGTAGAACCCCACCACCCCGGCCACCTCGCTGTAGGATTTGTCCAGCGCCAGGGCGATGCGCTTCAGGACGTTTTCCGGCAGGTAGCCGAAGATGCCCTGCGCGATTTGCAGAATGGGGATGAGGTTCCCGGACTTGTCCTGGTACTCCTCCAGCACCTCCTCCAGCCTCCCCAGCAGCTCGCCTTCCGTGGCCTGCTCCGCGCAGGCGCTCATCGTTGCCACTTCGCTCATGCCTTACTCCTTTATCCGGAGGGTGGTGAGGCCCTCCTTGATGTTCCTGTATACCTCACGGGCCACCGTGAGCGAGTTTTCGCCCCCTCGGCCCGCCAATGCCTCCGCCAGCTCCCGCGAGCTCGAACTCCACTGCCTCCCGCCCGCGCGCAGGGTGCAGCGCAGCTCCACCTGCGGGCTGCAGGCCACCACGGTGGACAGGGTGGTGGCCAGGTCCCCCAGGGGGCTCCTGTCCACGTGCCCGAGGGCCATCTCCCCCCGCACGGCCAGGCCCCCCAGCTGCGAGCGGCCCAGCGCCAGGCGGCCCCCGGCCTGCTCCAGCCGGAAGCGGAACAGGCTCAGGCCCAGCCCGGTCTTCTTGCCGGGCTTGGAGGAGAAGAAGGGGTCGAGGGCCTGCTCCGCAGGGATGTCCAGCCCCGGGCCGTCGTCCTCCACCCGGATGACCAGCCGGTCGGCTTGCGGGTCCTCCTCGACGCTCACCTCGATCACCCCCGCGCCGGCGCGCAGGGCGTTTTCGACCAGGTCCAGGATGTGCAGGGCGAGCTCACGCAATTCCGCACCTCCTGCCTCCTTCCCCCCGCAGGGCCAGGGCCAGCTCCGCGAAGCTCGCCTCCTCAGCCTCCAGGACCGTGCAGCCGGCGCCCAGCTCTTCCGGGAAGTGCCCGTCCGAGGAGCTTACCAGCGGCAGGCCGCTGCCCGCGAACTCCGCGGCCCGTCCGGCTCCGGCCGCCGAGATCTCCAGGGCGTCGAAGCGCACCTCCGCGGGAATGAAGCCCAGCTGGCCGATCACGCTGAAGGCGCGGCGGTCCACGTGCGAGGCCACCGCCAGGCCGCCCAGCGAGCGGATCAGCGCCACCGCTTCGGCCAGGCTGAGGCCCGAGGAGCCGGCCAGCAGGTGGCTTTCGTAGCCCAGGATGCGGCCTTCCTCATCCAGCAGGCGCTGCTGGGTGCAGCCCCGCGGCGGGGCCCACGCCGGCAGGCCGGCCTGCACGCGCGCCCCCGCGCTCTCGGCCGCCTCGGGGCTGGGGAACAGGCCCAGCACGTGCACCTCCTCGGCCGTGGTGATCTCCATGCCCGGGATCACCTCCAGGCGGCCGCCGGCCGCTCGGATCACGGCCCGGGTGTTGCCGACGCTGTTGTGGTCGCACACGGCGATCAGCGCCAAGCCTTGAAGCTTGGCTTCGCGCACGATCCGCGGCGGGGTCATGTCCGGTGAGGCGCAGGGGGACAGGGCGGTGTGCACGTGCAGGTCAGCCATGAACAGCCTCATCCATGCCGCCCCCGCAGGCCCAGCGCGTACAGTCGCCCGGCCACCTCGAAGGTCGGCTCCGCGGTGCCGAACAGGGGCAGGCCTTCATCTGCGGCCTTGGCCCGCACCGCCTCCTGCGGGCTCAGGCCCGAGGTGAACACCACCCCGCTCAGGCCGGCGTGCAGCGCCACGGCGATCACGTTCAGGTGCACCTGGATGGTGAGCAGCAGCCCCCCGGAGGGGGCGTTGGCCAACACGTCGCTCAATAGATCCGAGGCGTGGGCCGTGCTGACCTCCCGCGAGCCGTCGAAGGCCGCCTGGGGGTTGAGCAGGGAGAGGCCCAGGCGCTCGGCGATCTGGGTCAGGGTCATTTTTCCTCCTCCAGCGGGCAGCCCGGTCCGGGGACCCGGCCCAGCACGATGTCCTCGGCATGGCAGGCGCAGGTGGGCGCCCCGCAGATCCCGCAGTCGCGGCCCGGCAGACGGCGCGTGAGCTCGTCGATGAGGGCGAGCTTGCGGATGGCCCCCGACATGTCCTCGTCCAGGCGCAGGCCGCAGCGGGCCAGGAAAGGCCGGGTGCGAGGCTGGGCGGACGCCCGCCCGACCGCCACGGCGGAAGCCCGGTTGCGGGCCAGGAAGGGGTCCTCGGGGAACAGGGGCGAGCCCCAGCAGCCCTGGTCGCAGGCGTACAGCACCAGCAGCTCCACGCCGGCCAGGGCCGCCGCCTCGGTCTTCTCCAGCGCGCGCAGCACGTGGCTGAGGCCGGTAACCCGCAACACCCCGGAGTCCGCAGCCGCCTCGGGGGAGGCGGGTCCGTTTTCGGAGGGACCTGCGCCGCTAAGAGCGGGCTGGCCGCCGAGAGCGGGCTGCGCCGCCGCGCGGTCGGTGCTCTTCAGGGCCTTGGCGACGGCCGCGGCGGCGCGGGCGGGGCTCAGCACCCGCAGGCGCCCGGGCAGGCTCCCGGGGTGCAGGGCGATATACTGCTCGGGGCAGGCCGCCACGACGGTGAGGGCCTGGAGGCTGAACTCGTCGCGCGCCGCTTCCACGGGCGAGAGGAAGGGGGCCAGCTGCGGCAGCAAGGAGGGGAAGTGGGTCTCGACCAGGTTCACCACGGCGGGGCACACCGGCGCCAGCACCGGCCCCGCCCCCGTGCGGTCCGGCCGGCGCGCGTAGCGCAGGGTCTCCTCCAGCAGACCGGCCTCCCACTCGTCGGTCAGGCGCACCTCCCGCGCGCCCGCAGCCCGCAAGGCCGCCAGGACCTCGTGCGGGCCGGCCTGCGGGAAGCCGGCCAGGAAGGGCAGCGGCACCACCAGCAGCCCGGCGGCGGCCAGGGCCGCATCCACGTCCGCCTCGTCCTCCTCGCGTAGGCCGAGGGCCCCGTAGCGGCAGGCAGCCAGGCAGGCGGTGCAGTTGATGCACAGGTGCTCCAGGATCTGCGGCCGCCCGTCGCGCAGGCGCATGGCCCGGGTCGGGCAGGCCGCGAGGCAGGCCAGGCAGCTGCGGCAGGACTCCGGCCGCATGGCGATCGCGTTGCGCAGGGTTTCGGCGGCGGCCAGCTTCCTGAGGTGGATGGTGGAGCGCACGCGCGTGCCCTTGCCCGGCCGGGTGTCGATCTCGAAAAGGTCACTGGCCTTGCGGATGTTGGGCAGGCCCATGCCGGCGCCGAAGCCCAGGGCTCGCGCCTCCGCGGGCGCGGTGGACCAGCCCTCGCGCATGGCCTGCTCCACATCGGGGATGCCGGGCCCCTCGTCGACCACCTCCAGGTCGAGGCGGCCGCTGGCGAAGCGCGCCCAGAGGTTGCCCCGGCGGGCGTGGATGACCACGTTCATCTCCGCCTCGTAGGCGGCGATCATGATCCGCCGCAGGACCTCCCCCTCCACCCCCAGTCTCGTGAGCTGCTCCTTCAGGCCGCGGGAGGCGGCCCCCGCGCTGGCGAAGTCCCCGCCGGTGATGGGGAAAGTGACGGCCATCATGTGCGGGCCTCGGGCTCTTCGGCGCATAGGCACCGCTGGAGGCGCGCCCGAGTCTCCTCCAGACCCTCGGTGGAGACCAGGAGCGCCGCGCCGCTCGCGGAGGCGGCGTCCAGAAGCCCCGGCTCGGGTCCCTGGTGCTGGACCAGGCAGACCCCGGGCACGTCCATCAGCTCGGCCATGCGGAACAGGTGCGGGTTGGCCAGGTGGGTGACCAGCAGGGTGTCGGGGCCCGCCTGTTCCAGCAGGTCGCTCATGCGATCCCCGGCGTACACCCGGGCAATCTCGCCTCGCGGGTGGGTCCCCGGGAGGAGCAGCCGGGTGCCGGCTCGCCTGGCTAGTTCCTGCAATGTCACGGATACCTGTCTCCGGCAGTAGAAATAGCAAGGGGTATGCCATAAATAGCCGAAATCGTGAATTTATTTGCGAATTGATTCACTTGAGAGATAGGAGCTATATCGTGAACGATCGTGCGTCAGTCGAGAAACCCACAGGAGCTCGTTATTCTTTTCCCCTAAAGGATTAGGATGCCGCCTCGACGGGTACGATACCTTTCGCTGCGCTGCCAATGACCGGCGGCGGTGGGAGGGTGAGGTGACACTGGCATCTTGTTTTGGTGCGACGGCACGCGCAGGGAGCCCCGCGGAGGCCGCAATAGGCGTGCGCAAAGCCCCCATGGGAGATCCGTGCACAGCCTGCCGGCGAGGAACCGGATGCTGCGTTAGCTGAGAGGAGCGCGGAAATCCTCGCGCGTCAGCCCGTATTTCTTCAAGCGCTCGTAGAGGGCGCGCCGGCTGATGCCCAGGGCCCGGTAGGTGGCGTTGATCTCCCCGCCGTGCTCGCGCAGGGCCGCCTCGATCGTCGCGCGCTCCACCCGCTCCAATTCCTCGCGCAGGCGCCCCGGCGTGGCGGGCAGGCTGAGGAGGCGGTCGGAGTCGAAGTGCAGGTCGGGGGCGAAGGGGCCGGTCACGCCCCGGTGGGAGGTGATCACCAGGCGCTCGACGGCGTTCTTCAGCTCGCGCACGTTGCCCGGCCAGGGGTGGGAGAGCATCTGCTCCAGCGCCTCCTTGGGGATTTCCGGCACCGGGATGCCGTTGCGCTCGGAGGCCTGACGCAGGAAATGGGAGACCAGCAGCGGGATGTCCTCGGCGCGCTCGCGCAGCGGTGGGACGGGGATGCGCAGCACCATGATGCGGTGGTAGAAGTCCTCCCGGATCGAGCCGCCGCGCACCCCCTCCTCCATATCCGCGTTGGAGGCCGAAAGCAGGCGGATGTCCACCCGGCGGGGCTTGTCGCTGCCCAGCGGCTCCATGATGCCGTCGTCCAGCACGCGCAGGAGCTGCACCTGGGCCCTGGCGGAAATGCTCTCGATCTCGTCCAGCAGCAGGGAGCCTCCGGAGGCCATGACCAGCTTGCCTTCGCGCTCGGCCAGGGCGCCGGTGAAGGAACCCCGGGCGTGGCCGAAAAGCTCGCTCTCCAGCATGCTCTCCGGCAGGGCGCCCGCGTTCACCGGCACGAAGGGCCCCCGGGCGCGGGCGCTCTGGGCGTGGATGGCCCGAGCCACCAGCTCCTTGCCCACGCCGGTCTCCCCCACGATCAGCACCGGGGCCTCGGAGCGTGCGGCCACCTCGATGCGGGCGTACACGTCCTGCATCGCACGGCTGCGCCCGATCATGCCGAAGCTGCCGTCCTCCGCGGGGGAGAGCAGGGTCAGCCGCCGCCGCAGATCGCTGGCCTCCCTCACCAGGCGGCTCTGTTCCAGCGCCTTATTCAGGTAGGCGAGCAGCACGTCGTCGTCGAACGGCTTCTCCAGAAAGTCGAAGGCCCCCGCCTTCAGGCAGCGCACCGCCATGGCCACGTCCCCGTGCCCGGTGATCAGCACCACCGGAGGCGTGACCGGGCGGCGGCGCATCTCGGCGAGCAACTGCTCCCCGTCCATGCCGGGCATCTTCACGTCCGTGATGATGCAGGCCGCCTCGCTCAACCCGGGCCAGGCCAGGGCTCCTTCCGCCGAGGAGAACATCTCCACCGTGTGGCCGCGCAGCCGCAGCATCTGGGCCAGGGATTGGCGGGCGGCCTCGTCGTCGTCGATGACCACCACCGTGGGTTTGCCGGTGCCGCTCATGCCTCCACCGCCTTGTCCTCCTCCTCGACGGCCGCCGGGAACCTCAAGGCGAAGGTGGCCCCCCGCCCCGGTATGCCGGAGGCCTCGATCGTGCCCTGGTGGGCCTGTACGATGCTGCGGGAAATGGAAAGCCCAAGGCCGGTGCCATGTCCCCGGGCCTTGGTGGTGAAGAACGGCACGAACAACTTGGGCGCCTGCTCCGCGGAAAAGCCCTTGCCGGTGTCGGCGATCTGCACTACCACCGGCAGGTCCCGGCTGGTCGCCAGGTAGGAGCGCACCGCCAGCTCGCGCGTCGCCGAGCCCTCCATGGCCTGGCGGGCGTTGGTCAGCAGGTTCAGGAACACCTGGGACAGGCGGATGCGGTCGCCGCGGATCGGCGGCAGGCCGGCGGCCAGGGACAGGGTGACCTGGACCTCGGAGAGC
>Ga0315289_10009598_pt1 | contig 13927 bp, 12 predicted proteins | sample YL17G11_40_MG_FD_203452 | JGI IMG/M metagenome (GOLD analysis project Ga0315289, IMG submission 203452) | Sediment microbial communities from Yellowstone Lake, YNP, Wyoming, USA - YL17G11_40 | ecosystem: Environmental > Aquatic > Freshwater > Lake > Sediment | place: USA: Wyoming | collected...
TGCGCACGATCTGGAGGCCAAGGCTCGATGATTCACCAAGCACGAAACCAGGTGGCAATGGATCACCGTTGTCGAGCACTTCCATATGTACGCGATCACCGCCATCCGTGAGGGCAATGCGCACGCGACCCACCTTGCGTTTCTCGAAACCGTGCTCCACCGCGTTCTGGATCAGCTCATTGATGACGAGCGCGCAGGCCGTTGCCTGTTGGCTTGGGAGATAGATCGCCGGTCCTTCGACCTCGAACGTGATGCGCTGCGCGGGAGTCGTCGCTACCTGCCGGCTCTGGCCAACGATACGTTGGCACACGTCCCGGATGTTGATGTATTGTCGCTCGTCCCTAGATAGGAACTCATGGATCACCGCTACGCTGAGAATGCGCGTCATGGCCTCATGAAGTGCCTGTAGCGCTTCCGGACTCGAGCTCCGGCGCGCCTGCATCCGCAGCGTCGCCGCGATCGTCTGCAGGTTGTTCTTGACGCGGTGGTGCACCTCTTGGATCATGGTCGTCTTGACGTCGAGCTCTTGTTTCTTCCGCCGCTCCTCTGTTGCATCGTGAACGAGGATCAAGACGCCATCGACGTTCCCGGGCCGCCCCTGCTGCGAGATCGCTCTACGGACCCGACCTGTGAACGTCGGCGGCGCCCACACAGGCAGCGCTTTGCGAATCCAAAGGCGCGAGCCTTCGTCAACCTCATGCTGCAGCGGCTTCCGGGCGGAGATCGCCGCCTTGGCCAGATCGTCGTCAAGGGTGTTAAGATACGAAAGCCGTCTGCCGCGAAGGTCCTCCATGTAGCCAAGACGGCGGTATAGGTTATTGGCGATGCCGCTTAGATACGTAATCCGGCGCTGACGGTCAACCAACATCACGCCATCCCACTCGCCAAACGGTGTGAGTCCCTCCGCACCCGCAAGCTCGCCGCGCATACACATCATCTTCAGCCATTCGATAGCACGCCGAAAGGCAGGATGGCGTTGGCGATGCCGCTCGAGTTGGATCATGCTGGTTTCGATACTGAACAACGCTAGCAGACGACCGCTCTCTCCCCGAGCGGGATAGACGTTGTGAGCGATCGGAGCTCCTGTCGGGACCAGTTCGCGCTGAAACCGCGCCGGGCGCCCGCGGCGCCAAGTCTCGAAAAGCGCTGGCGCGTCTTGGCGGGAGAGGCACTTGCCGACGATGCTGCCATCGTACAGCGAATGTATCGAATGGGGCTGCGCTTGCGCAACCACGAGAACCTGGTCCGGATTGCGAGGAATGACGAGCAAAAGATCAGACCGGCTGAGATCGGCCGTAATCGCCATCCCGCGCCCGATGTTCTCTAGCAACTCCAGATCGGGTTCTGATGTGGCTCCGCTAGGCGCCCGTAGATCAGCCATGGCGTCTTCTCGAATCCCGCCAGTCAGAGCGAAAGCCGGCCGGGCAGCGAAGCTTCCTCGACCTTCTCCCTGCCTCTTGGCTACGGCCTGGAGTCCGGTCTGGTGGCCCGCCCTCAGCGCTGCGGAAGGGCAAATGGCGGCGATATCAGCAAGGTGGGGGTGGGATACGCCCCACCCCCACCATCTGGTCGGGGCGAGAGGATTTGAACCTCCGACCACTTGAACCCCATTCAAGTGCGCTACCTGGCTGCGCTACGCCCCGACGTTCTTGTCGCAAGTATACTCAAAGGCCAGCAAATGAGCAAATGGCCGCTTATCCCATCGTCCCGTCAGCGTCCCAGTGTACTTCCCACAAAGCCTGATGTGCCGCGCAGGAACGCCTCGATGGGCAACGGGCGCTTGCCCGCCAGTTGGACGTCGTCGAGCCACAGGACGCCCCCACCACCGATAACGCCTGCCTTGCGTCGCCCGTCGTCAACGACGTGCCCCGGTTCGCCCTTGGCTGAGATCTCCTCGATATGTGTACGCAACAGTTTCAGGGACTGGCCGTTCCATGTGGTGAATGCAGTGGGCCACGGCAGGTAGGCACGGACCTTCCGCTCCAGGAGCAGAACCGGCTCGCGCCAGTCGATGAGTCCATCCCTCTTATCGATGCGCGGCGCGAACGTGGCGCCTTCGCTAGGTTGCGGCGTCGGGATGAGCGCCCCGGCAATCCAGTCAGGAATCGTGGCGGTCAAGAGCTCCGCACCCAGTTCGGCCAACCTGGCGCTCAGTGTGCCCGTGGTGTCGTCGGGCTGCACGGGAAGGGAGGCAGCGCGCAGCACCGGCCCCGTGTCTACCCATTCGTCCATCAGCATGATGCTGATGCCAGCTTCCTGGTCTCCTGCGAGGATAGCGGCTGTGATGGGCGCGGCACCGCGATGGCGTGGCAGCATCGAGCCGTGCACGTTTAAGCATCCGTGCGGTGGAAGCGCCAGCAACTGGCCGGGCAGGATCAAACCAAAGGCGGCGACGATGATGAGGTCGGCCGATAGATCAACAATGGCGGCGTGGTACTCCGCCGTTCGCAAGGAGCGAGGCTGCAACACCGGGATGCCTTGAGAGAGAGCGAATTGTTTGACCGGCGACTGCTCTGTCCGTTGGCCGCGTCCCGCCCGATGGTCCTCACGAGTGACTACCGCCGGGATGTCGTGACCCGCGCGAGCCAGCGCTGCCAATGACGGCACCGCGAACTCGGGTGTGCCCATGAAGACTATTCGTGCCATGTCACGCGGATTCTAGCACAAAGGTAGTGCCTGACCAAGGCGTCGTGTGGAGCTTGACGGAACTCGCGTTCGCGCAGGATTGCAGCTTTCGCCTGTCGTGACTATAATGGCACGGATCTCTTGCCAAGCCCGCGTGCACGGCGCGTTAGCGAGGAGTCATGCCACCCGTCAGACGTTGGAAGTTCCTGGACGAAGAGCCATTGCCGGCGGCGTACCGGCATCGTTTGTCCGACGTGCACGATCTGGTGCTCCGGGTGCTGTACAACCGCGGCCTCATCGAACCCGACGATGCCCGGGGTTTCCTGGAAGGTCGCCAGTACATCAGCGACCCATCCCAATTGCTTGGTATGCCGGAGGCGGTAAAGCGTATTCTGGAGGCCATCAAGGCCTCAGAACCAATCGTTGTCTATGGCGACTTCGACGCCGATGGCGTGACCTCCACGGCGTTGCTGGTTCAGACACTTCGTGCGCTGGGCGCCCGCGTGAGCCCCTACATCCCGCATCGCGTAGACGAGGGCTATGGTCTGAACTGCGCAGCCCTGGACCGCATCCAGGCCCAGGGAACGCGCCTCGTCATCACGGTTGACTGTGGGATCCGGTCCCCAGTTGAGGTGTCGCACGCCAACGAAATTGGCTTGGATGTGATCGTGACGGACCATCACGACATTCGCAAGGGCGATGAGGGGGAGGATGTTCTCCCTCCCGCCCTGGCGGTCATCAACCCGAAGCGCCAGCGCGACCGCTATCGCTTCAAAGACCTGGCGGGCGTCGGTATCGCTTACAAGCTCGCTACGGTTTTGCTCAGGGAGGCAGTGCGCCAAGGCGTGATGTCAGGCCCGGTGATGCACGATGGCAGCGAACTCCTTGATTTGGTTGCACTGGGGACTGTGGCCGATGTGATGCCGCTGCCCCTGACGAACGAGAACCGCGATCTGGTCCAGGCCGGCCTGGTGGAGCTCAACAGGGCGAAACGACCCGGCATCCGTGCGATGCTGGAAGAGGCTGGTCTAAGGCCGGGCCGTGTGGATTCGACCGCCATAGGATTTGTGTTGGGGCCGCGGATTAACGCGGCTGGCCGGCTGAGGCACGCTGACACGGCGTACGATTTGCTTCTAGCTGCTGATCTGGATGAAGCGCGACCTCTGGCTGCGGAGCTCGGCGCCCTGAACCGAGAGCGGCAGCGTCTGACGCTTGAGCTCTTCGGGCAGGCACGGGATCGTATCGCGGCTCTGCCAGAGCAACCATACATCTACATGCTTGCCGACCCGGGTTATCCATCCGGGTTGGTAGGGCTGGTCGCCAGCAGGCTCTGCGAGGAGTATTACCGTCCCGTGGTGCTTATCGAGCAGGGTGTCGAGCAATCGCGCGGGTCGGCTCGCAGCATCCGGGAGTTCAATATCACCGAGGCGCTCGATGCGTGCGCTGACCTGCTCGTGCGCCATGGAGGTCACGCGCTCGCGGCAGGCCTTACGGTCAGCAACGAGAACCTTCCCGAGCTTCAACGCCGCCTCGAAGATATCGCCGCAGCGAAGCTGTCTGGCATGGACCTGGCCCCCGAATTGGCCATCGATGCCTCGACGGAGCTTTCAGAACTGGACTATGCGCTCGAGGAAAGCCTGGCGGTCCTCAAGCCGTTTGGAAACGGCAACCCTGAGCCGGTCTTTGCCTGCAGAGGTGTCGAAATCGCCGATGTGCGGCCTGTAGGCCGTGAAGGCCAGCACCTGAAGCTGACAGTGCGCGATCCTCGGACTAAGAGGCGCGGAGCTCAGCCCGTCTGGGATGCCATCGCGTTCCGACTTGGGGCGCTGTCGGACCGCCTTCCCAGTCTTGTGGACCTGGCGTTCACTTTGGAGATCAACGAGTACAACGGGCAGCGGCGGCTTCAACTTAATGTCAAAGACATACGGCCCTTCAATGGTGATGGGGCCGCCGGGTCGCACGATAGGAGGTAAGAGGAGGTGGCTGCTACAGGAAAGTACCCAGGATCCGTCAGAAGATGGTGGTCAACACGACTAAGTCCGCCCACGCGAGTGGGAATCGTGTTTGCTGCGCTTGGAATAGCCCTGGCGCTGGTGGGGATCGCTCGCGGCAATGTCCCTGCCAACCCGCTATCCATCTTTATGGCCCTACTCATTTCCGGCGGCAGTTGGGGAATCGTGAGCTGGGCCATCGCAAGAGCCGTCGTTGATGTGGAGGGTGACCTCTCGGATGAAGAAAGCGATGAGTGACGTCTTCCCGCTGCAGAAGATCAGCGCCTTCATCCTCGACATGGATGGCGTCATTTATCGCGGCAAGGTGGTATTGCCCGGGGCTGTCGACTTCATCGCCGGCCTGCATGCCATGGGTATCCCGTTCGTCTACCTTACAAACAACTCCACCACCACGCCTGAGGCGGTGGCTGGGCGGCTCGCCGACATGGGAATACCGGCGAATGCCTCTGAGGTGCTCACATCCGCCGAAGCGACGGCTTCTGCCGTGGCAAGGGAGATGCCGGGTTGCCGTGTCCTGGTGTTGGGAGAGGCGGGTATCAGGCGGGCACTGCTAGCCGAGGGTTGTGCCCTCGTGCAGGATCACCGGAAAGCGGATGTCGTGGTGGTGGGCCTGGATCGAGAGTGCACGTACGCGACGCTTCGCGAGGCCGCTCTTGCCGTGAGGCAGGGCGCACCCTTTTTCGCCACCAACTCCGACCGGACTTTGCCTACAGAGATCGGCCTGATTCCGGGCGCGGGTGCACTGGTGGGTGCTCTTGAACTTGCCACCGACGTACGGGCCCGGGTTATCGGCAAGCCCTCACCCGAGATCTTCCGCTATGCGCTCGCGCATCTGGGTACTGAGCCGGACTTCACCGCCGTCGTCGGCGACCGGCCAGAGACCGACATCCTTGGTGGGCAACAGGCCGGCTTGCGAACCATCGCGGTGTTGTCTGGAGTCGGAACGATCGATGCCTTCGCCGCTATGCAGTCCCGGCCGGATTGGGTCTTCGACAGCTTGGCCGAGCTGTGCGAGGCCTACTTCGGGCAGGGTGGGCGCCCTGGAGGGGGAGGCGATTGGTCTCCCAAGACTACTGTGGCCTGACTGTTGCAGTCGGCCCACAATGAGCGTTTGAGCAATCTTCACCATCAGATCGCAAGGGAGGGACGCGCAAGATGATGCCAGAGAAGAGCAGTCTCTACAGGATGCCGTGGTCGATGAATGACAACGCCATCGCATGGTTGGAGATCACGGATATCTGTAACATCTACTGTGAGGGTTGCTATCGGCAGCATCTCACCGGTCACAAACCACTGGAACAGGTCAAAGACGAGATTCTTTTCCTCAAGCGCTGGCGCAATCCTGACAACGTGTCGATCGCCGGCGGTGAGCCGCTGGTCCACCCGCAGATTCTGGACATCGTAGCGTTCATCGCAGAGCAAGGCCTGAAGCCTGTTGTTCTGACCAACGCCCAGGCGCTTACCCCCGAGCTCCTTGCCGAGTTAGCGCGCGCGGGACTGGACGGGTTCACGATCCACATCGACAGCCATCAGAACCGCCCCAAGTGGCGCGGCAAAACCGAGGCAGAGCTGAACGAACTGCGCCAGAAGTACGCCGATATGATCGCTGCTGAGCGTGGCATCTATGTGGTGTTCAATGCCACAGTGTACCCATCCTCGCGGCATGAGATCCCCGACGTCGTGCGTTGGGGGCAAGCCAACGTCGACCGCGTGCACGGCCTCGTGTTCATTACCTATCGTACCGCCACCACTCGAGATCATGTTGCTGTCAACGTGACGACCGACCAGGAAGTGGATCTCGGCAAGCTGAGCTACGCGCAGGAGGCGTTTGACGAGGAGTTTGTGACTGGCCCGGAGGTGGTCGAGGAGATTCAGAGTTGCTGCCCGCAATACGAACCCTCGGGGTATCTGGGGGGCACGGTTCGGCACGACTCCTTCAAGTGGATTGCAGGCGCCGTGATCGGTTCGAAGGATGGAATCTACGGCTCGGTCGGCAGCAAGACCATGGAGCTCGCGCAGACTTCCCACCATCTGCTGAAAGGGTCCTATCTCGCCTATTTATCGCAGGCTCGTATTGGCTCCAAGATTTTCCTGCTGTCTCCTATTGACAAGGCGGTGCGTGCCGCGGCTCGCGCTTGGATCCGAGGGGTGGTCCGCCACCCTGGGCGCCTTTTCCATCCCGTCTATCTGCAAAGCGTCGGCATCATCCAGGCGCCGGACCTGGTAGGCGACGGCCGGGCAGACATGTGCGATAGCTGCCCCGATATGACTGTCTACGACGGCAAACTGATCAACTCCTGCCGCATGGACGAGTACCGTCTGTTCGGCGGCTTCCTCTCCGTCGTGGAACGCGCAGACAAGGTCATGGAGCAGTAGGTGGCTGAGGTTCGGGTCGGGCCACTCCGCTTCGTTTGGAGTCTGGCGCGCATCCTTGGCGGCAGGCCAAGCGTTCCCGCTGAGCTCGCGGACAACGCCCTTCTCAGGACCATCCTTGATCGGCGCAGCGTTCGCAGCTTCACCGGCCGCGCCGTACCTGATGCCGTCTTTTCGGCAATACTGGAGGCGGGCCGCCTGGCGCCCTCAACGGTCAACCTGCAGACATGGTCTTTCGCGGCCTTCACGCAGGCTATGTGGCACGAAACCTTCGGCAGGCCGATACCGTTGGGTGGCCAGCGCGCGGTCATCGTGATGGGTGACGTCCACCGCGTTCGCTCGGTCCTTGATGCATTCCCCAGGAGCCCGCTTGTTGAGTACACGACCGCAGTTATGAATGCGTCACTAGCAGCGATGAACATGAACATCGCCGCTGAGGCGCTGGGTGTGTCCTCCGTGATGCTCTCGGAAACGGGGCGGAGCGGGTTGCTGGACATGGCCTACCTCAAGGAGAGACTGGCGCTCCCCGAGGGGGTATTCCCGCTCATGACCATCGTCCTCGGGTACCGGCGGGGTATCCTGCCGCCTATGCCGCCGAAGTTGCCCCTGGCCGCGGTCTGTTTCGAGCCTACGTATCGTGAGGCGAGTTCGGGGATCATGGCCGACTGGATGGCTCAGATGATCTCGGGATACAAGGCGAGCCACCTCGGCTCGTCATTCGACGCGCAACTGGAGCTCTATCGTTCCAAGATAGGCCGCGCAGAAGTGGAGTTGCAGACCATGATCTTCGGCAACTCTGAGGGCACGGCTGGCGGCGGCTCATGACGGGTCCAACTGAGATGCGCCCGCTTCAAGCAGCCTCGAGCCGTGCCTTACCACCTCTGGTGTACGTGGGTCCGGATCAGGCGATCGTAGACATCCCTTGCCGCGGCCATGGCCTCGGCTGAGAGCGGAGCCAGCTCGCTGGCGGCAGCATTGGCCTCTGCCTGTGCCGGCGTCTTTGCGCCGGGGATGGCACACGATATCGCGTCGAACATCAGAATCCAACGCAACGCCATCTGCGCCATGCTGGTGCCCTGCGGGACCCATGGGCGCAACTCCGCCACAGCCTGCAAGCCCAACTCATAGGGCACCCCAGAGAACGTCTCGCCGACATCGAACGCCTGCCCATAGCGGTTGAAGTTGCGGTGGTCGTCTTCGGAGAATGGACTGGAGGCGGATAGCTTGCCCGTCAGCAGCCCGCTCGCCAGGGGAACGCGGGCCAGGATTCCGACGCGCGCGGCCTGGGCCTGCGGAAAGAGCCGCTCTGCCGGGCGTAGCCGTAGCATGTTGAAGATGATCTGGACCGATTGCACCCCGCCATACTCGATCGCCTTCAGCGCCTCCTCGACCCTCTCGACGCTCACTCCGTAGTAGCGCAGCTTTCCAGCGGCGACCAGATCGTCCAGGACGCCGAAGACCTCTGGACGATAGTAGACGGCCGTAGGCGGACAATGAAGCTGGCCGAGGTCAATGGCGTCTACGCCCAGGTTGCGCAGGCTACGATCGATGAAGGCAGTGAGGTTCTTGCGATTGTAGCCCTCAGCCGTGTGTGGGTCCAGGCGGCGGCCTGCTTTCGTCGCGACGTAAATGCGCTCGCCCTTGCGCTCCCTTACGACCTGGGCGATCAGCCGCTCGCTCCTGCCATCTCCGTAGACGTCTGCGGTGTCGATGAAGTTAACCCCAACGTCGATGGCGCGGTGCAGGGCCCCACGCGACTCTGCATCGTCCACAGCACCCCACGATCCGCCGATGGCCCAGGCGCCGAAGCTCACCTCCGAGACCTTCCAGCCTGTCCGGCCCAGCTCACGATACTTCATGCTCAGTCTCCTTTCAGTCGGTCACGGCGTTGTCGCCGATCACCCGCCGATACCACAGGGCGCTCTCTTTGGGCGTCCGGACCTGGGTGGCGAAATCGACGTAGACGATGCCGAACCGCCTTGCGTACCCATAGGCCCACTCGAAATTGTCCAAGAGCGACCAGACGAAGTAGCCTCTAAGTGGCACCCCATCTGCAACGGCACGCGCCGCCGAAATGAAGTGTTCCCGCAGGTACGATATGCGCAGCGGATCTCGCACCTTTCCATCGGCGCCCATGTGATCCGGGTAGGCTGCGCCGCTCTCGGTGATGTACAGCGCGGCGAAACCGTAGTCCTTATGCAATCGCGTAAGGATCTCGTACAAGCCCTCCGGGTATACTTCCCAGCCCATCGCGGTAGGGTTGGGGTTCGGGAACACCATGCGCCGCTCATTCTTAGCCTCAGGGACCTCCGTGCTGCGGGCGATGCCACGCGTGTAGTAGTTGACACCGAGGAAGTCGAGCGGTGCGGCGATGATATCCAGGTCGCCGGGCTGGATGAAATCCCATACCACCCCTTGATGTCTGTACAGATCAACCATATCTTCAGGGTAGTTCCTGCCGCAGATCGAGTCCAGGAACCAGCGATTGAGGCTCCCGTCCGCCTGTTGTGCCGCCTGATTATCGGCTTCGCTGGGCGAGGCCGGCCATTGTGGGCTCAGGTTGAGCGTGATGCCCACGCGGCACCCCGGGCTATCGCGGCGGATCAGGGGCGTCGCAAGGCCATGGCTCAATAGAAGATGGTGCGAGGCGTGCACAGCTTCGTTAGGGTCGCGATGCCCGGGAGCGTGTTCCCCCATGTAGTGGCCTACGAACGCGCTCACCCACGGTTCGTTCAGGGTGATCCAGTCCTTGACGCGGTCCCCCAAGGTCCGGGCGACAGCTTCGGCGTATTCCGCGAACGCCATTGCCGTGTCTCGTGCGGGCCACCCTCCTCGGTCTTGGAGCGCCTGGGGAAGATCCCAGTGGTAAAGGGTCACATAAGGCTGTATCCCTGCAGCCAGGAGGCCATCCACCAGCCGGCTGTAGAAGTCCAGGCCGGCCCTGTTCATCTTGCCGGTGCCATTCGGGCGGACCCGGGGCCATGCCACCGAGAAGCGGTACGCCTTGAGGCCCAGGTCCTTCATGATCTCGATGTCGTCCCGCCAGCGGTGATAGTGGTCGCAAGCGACATCACCGTTGTCACCGCCCAATACCTTGCCTGGCGTGTGGCTGAAGCGGTCCCAGATACTCTCGCCTTTGCCATCGTCTCTCCACCCACCTTCGATCTGATACGACGCGGTTGCAGCGCCCCACGTGAAGCCGGAAGGGAAGTTGGTTACCATGCTGTACATTTCCTTTCAGTGCGGATATGACGTCATCAGCTCGCACGCGCGGCCGGGTCCTGGTCACCTGGTGCTACGAGGGGCGGGAGCCGCTTATTCCTTGCCTTCGGCCGCGATCCTGGCTGCGAAACGTGCGTTCGTCTCGCGCAGCGCGCTCTCCGCGTCCAACCCCCGCGCTCGCGCCCAGGCGACGAGCCTGAACAGCGCCTCGCCCAGCAGTTCCGGCGTAGCGGCGTTTCCCTCCGGAAGCTCTGCCAGGGTGGTCCATGGGGCTTCTATCCCTGGGTCGCCCGTCTCGGGTGACGATTGGATAACGCCGGGCCCGTTGGCTGCTTCCACAGGCTTTAGTCTGGAGATGCGTTCTTGGTACGCGTCGGCCTGCGCCAGCGCAGGCAGCCCAGCGGGCACCCCTGAGAGGGGAGACTGCTCACCGCCATTGTTGGCGCGCTCGGCGCGTTTGATCGCCTCCCAGTTCGCCAGCACCTCGTCAGTGCCACTCACCGCAATATCGCCGAAGACGTGGGGGTGGCGCCGGATCAGCTTTCTGACAACGTGCTCGATGACGTCCGGGAGCCGAAAGCGGTCTTCTTCCGCGGCTATCTGCGTCTGCATGGCGATCTGCAGCAGCAGATCCCCGAGCTCTTCTGCCACCTTGAGCTCGTCGCCGGCATCCAGGGCAGACAACAACTCGTAACTCTCTTCCAGTAGTGTCGATCTCAGTTTCGCCCACGTGAGCGCGCGATCCCACGGGCAGCCCTCGGGGGCCCGCAGGTGCGCGATGACATCCTGCAGCGCTTCAAAGGAGGCAGGGCGGGGCAATGGAGGGAGGAAGAGGAAGTCAGCATCGTCATGCGCTTCGGCCAGATCGGCCAGGGCAAACCACCGGCAGGTGTTGGCCGAGCATAGGGCGACGCAGTGAGCCTGCGGATAGGCCTGCGCCAGGCAGCGGGCCAGCCGGCCCAACTGCTTCCCTTCGATAGGGCCCAACAAAACAGCCGGCTGGCCCGGGTCGAGATGCGGGTAGTACTGCGCTGCGACAGATGGAACATCGAGCAACTGTAGGCTCGGGAGCGAACGGTTTTCAAGAATGGCTAGGGCTCTTTGCGCTGCTTGTGCGGTCCAGGTCATGCGGGCCTCTGGTCGGACGTGCGGCGGAACGCGCCGGGATTTCGCGCATTATATGCCACCACGCCTTCCAGGCCAACCCTGTTGACAGCCCAACGCTGAAAGACCTCCCGTCGCGACCGGTTGGCGATGCGGGGCCCCTCTGCTATACTCATGACTCAAGTTGCTGGATAGAGGAGGGATTGTTGGAACTGTTCTCGCAAACGGAGCACTCCCATCGTCGCCTGAACCCCCTCACAGGAGATTGGGTCCTGGTCTCGCCGCATCGGACCCGCCGGCCCTGGCAGGGGCAGGTGGAAAAGCTACCCCCTGAGGTTCACCCAGCTTACGACCCGGGCTGTTACCTCTGCCCGGGGAACAGCAGGGCAGGCGGCGCGGTGAACCCGGCGTACGAGCACACGTTCGTGTTCGACAACGACTTTGCGGCGCTGCTGCCCGGCGCTGTGATTGGGCCGCCCGATGATAGCGGGCTTCTGAGCAGCTCACCGGAACGGGGCCTCTGCCGCGTCGTATGCTTCTCGCCACGCCATGACCTGACGCTGGGCGAGATGCCCGTTGAAGCCATACGCCGCGTCGTGGACGTATGGGCCGAACAGACGGTCGAACTCGCGGCGCTGCCGTTCATCGGGCACCTTCAGGTCTTCGAGAACCGGGGTGCCATGATGGGCGCCAGCAACCCGCACCCGCACGGGCAAATCTGGGCCACTGAACACGTGCCAAACGAGCCGGCGAAGGAGGCCTTGCGACAGGAAGCTTACCTGGCTGGCCATCAAAGCTGTCTGTTGGACGACTACCTTGCGTTGGAGTTGGCGGCGGGTAAGCGCCTCGTCTGCGCCAACGACCAATGGGTTGCCCTGGTGCCCTTCTGGGCGTTCTGGCCGTTCGAAACACTGCTGCTGCCGCGCCATCATGCCGCGTCGCTGCCGGAACTGATGGACGTTCAGCGCACGGGGCTCGCTGCCATCCTGAAGCGATTGATCACCCGCTACGACAACCTGTTCGAGGTGTCCTTTCCGTACAGCATGGGGTGGCACCAGCGGCCAACCGATGGGCGCGACCATCCCGGCTGGACGCTCCACGCGCATTTCTACCCGCCGTTGCTCCGCTCGGCCACGGTGCGCAAGTTCATGGTTGGCTACGAGATGCTTGGTGAGCCACAGCGCGACATCCCCGCTGAGGCTGCCGCTGCCCGCTTGCGTGAGGTGTCAGAGGTGCATTACAGGGGCCGCGCCGGGCAGTGAACCGGTAGGCTCGATCAGAAGGCGTGCTGCCTTACGGCCTCTCGGAGGTAGCCCTCAATCCTCAGGCTGTTTGGCAGACGGACGTCTTCCTGCCAGACCGACAGCCAGGGGTTCCGGTCGAGCAGCCCCCGCTCGGTTGAGCTGAGGGTTTCACGACCAAGAGGCATCAAGTCCGGCGCGCGCGACGGGAGATGTCACTGATGCGCCGTCAACTGGAACCAAGCGAAGCAACCGGGCAGGCGGCTCTCTCCAAAGAGAGCCGCCGCGCCCTGCCGCTGCCGGCCCGTTGTACGGGACCTGCTTACGTCGCAGGCCACATCTGCCGTGCGCCGCCTGCCTTGGCGGCAGGTTCCGGTCTGAGCGCCGCCATGAGCTGTCGGGCAAGATGGTCGACGGATTGGGCGCGGATGCCACTGATTAGCGCCCGTTCTTCGGCTCGCAGGTCGAAGCCGGCCACAGCCACACCCGGATTTGCCAGGAGACCCCGGCAGAAATCCTTGTTCACGATCGCTTCGCCCACGATCTGATTAAGCACATTCACAGACACGATAGTCCTCCATCACTCAACCGGGGAGCCCTCTGGCTCTGGCATTCCTGGTGGCGCACACAACTCGCAACGACGCTCTCAGCTTCCACCTCGACGCCGTCCGCGGGGTGCCCCAAGACTACGCGCGCGGCATGACAGCTTCGGCCTCAGCAGCCTGCCCGCTGATCATGACCCGGTGAAGCAACACGAAAAACCCTGCCGCCAACAAGGCGTCACCCATACTGAAGGCCGTGCGGAAAGGGTAAGGCAGGGCCACCACGAAAACGTCCGATAGCAGCCAGAGATGCGTCAGGTTCCGCGACAACACGACGTCTTTTGCCATGTTGACTCGAGAGCCCAGCCCGGGGTCCACCACGCGGTCCGCATGCCCCAACCGTTCCACCGCCGCAGGCTCGATCGGCATGAATCCACCGTTCGCGGTGATGACAGCGGCGTTCAGCAGGAGCCCCAGGGCGATTGCCGGCATTCCCGGCAGATGGCGGTTCTGCCAAAGAGCCGCCATCAAGAGCGCGTAGGACCCAACGTGCACCCAGGCGCTCGGATCGAGAGCGCCTCCGGTCTTACCGGTGGAAAAGTAGACCAACCACACCTGCATGGCAAACGCCACGAGGATCAACCAACCACTTCTGATGCCCATCGCGGCAAGACAACTGAGCCGGCCGCCGCGCAACACCGCGGTCAGCAAGGCGAGGACAGCGAAAACGAGTAGAACCATAGGCTCTGCCTGAGTCGCCCCCCTCCTCAGGGCAGACCCCAGGAGTCTGGCGCGCCACCTGCCAGCA
>Ga0315289_10009599_pt1 | contig 13926 bp, 12 predicted proteins | sample YL17G11_40_MG_FD_203452 | JGI IMG/M metagenome (GOLD analysis project Ga0315289, IMG submission 203452) | Sediment microbial communities from Yellowstone Lake, YNP, Wyoming, USA - YL17G11_40 | ecosystem: Environmental > Aquatic > Freshwater > Lake > Sediment | place: USA: Wyoming | collected...
GGTTTTTGATGGTATTGGATGCCTTGCCTAAAGTGCCGGCAATATCTCTGTATGACAATGCCATATCCTGATGGTTAAAGAATACAGAGAGGATCTTCTTTTCCTGCTGACTGAATTTATCAATATCAAATTTGTTATTAACGTTCGTTTGGACGGGTTTAATCGTTGAAACTGGTCGTTCAAGCAGGTTAGTCGATTGTGTTGGCTGATTGGTCGCGGGTTTGGCCAGTATATCTTCAAGGTTTTTTAATTTCAGAGAATGTTCCTTTAAAAGGACTGTATTTTCAGAGATTTCCTTTTCGTGTTTCCCAAGAACAAGATTAACGGCATTAAACCGGGTTTTAAGGTTATGGATTTGTTTTTGTGCTGAGGGATGTCTCTTTGAAGAAGGTCTTATTCTTTTGGTCTTTTTCCTCTTTGTGAAAAAATCAAATAGTCCCATTTTTCAGTAAACCCTCACGTCCGAGCCGAGATAATAAAACTGCATGCATATTTTTGTGAATTCTTTTTTTAGCTCTGAATGTTTGTTCCCGGATATGGTTTTGCTCTGCAGAGTGGCATGAATATTGGCTGAAAGCGTCCAGAAATTCATTTGTTTGTCTCCAAGCTGCTGTATTGTATCATCCCGCAAGAATACCTTGTTTGAAGGATTGAGATTTGTCTCAAAGACCCTGAGCTTGTGCCATTCGAGAGTTGCCTTTGCATCATCGAGGGTCTTTTTAAGTTCAGCTAATTTGGTGACTAACTGCTGGTGCTGGTTCATGTAAAGATAAATTACCCAGACTATAAATATTTATCTGTTTTACAGAAACATATCGTCATTGTCATCCAGCTCTTCCCAGTTAAGTTCATCAGGGTCGTAGTCGGCATTTTCGGTGGCCTTGGTTCCTGTGTTATATTCATGCAAATGGTCCAATATACGATTGGTAACCCTCCTTATAGCCCTGGTATTGTCGCAGATTTCTTCCAAAAGCTCAGACTTCTTTTGTTCGTATGTTTTGTCTTCTTGTGTCATTTTGAAATGATAACGGCATGAAGGTATTTAAAGATAATGGCGAATAAATATACAAAATGAAAAACATACTTTGCAGGCGTTGTGATATACCTCAAAACTGCTCATCGGATTGAACACCCGTTTTGCCACTGTAAAGACAATAGGATTATATAACCTTTTGCCTTTCATTTCGTATAATAATCACAAGCCAATATATTGCAATTGGTTGTAATTGCCGACTGTCGTCATCTCATTGAAAATAACAACCATTACTACAACTAATTGACAATTATCTGAAAAATGTAAACATTTTTTTTGGAGGAAAGATTATGCGAACCTTAAAAAGAAAAACTCGTTCCGACAAATTTCCGCTTACGCTTCATACGACAGGACAATACTGTAAGAAGGTCAAAGGCAAAATGTATTATTTTGGTTCTGACAGGAAAGAGGCTCTTCAAAGATATCTGGATCAGGCAACCAATCTGCATGGGCATGAGGAGAATATACAATCAAAACCAACAGAGGATCATATGACACTCAAACAGCTTTGTGATATGTATCTAAAGTATCAGTATTCCAAACTTCAGGCAAATGACCTTACTGCAAGCCACCACAACGAACAAATCGGCAGCCTTAACAAGTTAATGGCTTTTCTGGGTCAGAATATAGATATCAACCCGGATTTCCCAAGTAGTTTGTGACAAGTAGAATGGATTTTGATAGTATAGAGCCTATGGAATGGATTAAATCAAGTTTTCATTGTCATAATTGGGAGAACCCGATGGGTGAAGCATGCAAGGATGCTCTGAGAGTCAATTTTGACCATAAATTGAAGCTCGAATTTCATGGGACAAAAGTAACCAGTGATGCCGGTTTACTGGCTTACCGAGAACTGGACGAAGCGTTAGGACTAACCACTATGATCGAGTCAGAATTTTATGACAATCGTAAAGGCAAAAATACTCAGCACAACATCGCTGCTCTGCTGAGACAGTCAATATATAGCAGATTGGCAGGATATGAAGATACCAACGACGCAGACCGTTTATCTGTTGACCCTGCCATGAGGCAGGTTGTAGATGGAAGAGCCAAAGAACGGACTGCTGCTTCAACAAGCTTGATGGGTAGATATGAAACAGAGATATTGACTCAATCGAAGAATCTGGAGCTATTAACGAATCTTCCGGGTATATGGGTAGATAGAGTTCACCAACGAAAGCCACTCAATCAGATTATCCTTGATATGGACAGCTCCGTCAGTCCGACCTATGGGAACCAGGAAGGCTCGGCCTATAATGGATACTTTGAATGCACATGTTATCATCCACTGTTCTGCTTTAACCAGCTTGGTGATATTGAGCGAGCGATGCTTCGCAATGGAAACGTTCATAGTGCTGATGATTGGCAAAGTGTGCTGGAGCCAATTATTAAGCGTTACCGAGCATATAACATTCTCAAATTCTTTCGCGGCGATGCAGCTTTCGCAGATCCAAATGTATATTCCTGCCTTGAAGCTGAGGATTATTTTTACACCATCCGATTGAAAGATAACGCCATATTGCATGACAAGATTGAACATTTATTGACTCGACCTGTAGGCCGTCCACCCAAGCAACCTATTATTATCTATGAAAGTTTTCAGTACCAAGCCGCCAGTTGGGACAAGGCTCGACGTGTAGTTGCCAAGATTGAATGGCATGCAGGTGAACTGTTCCCAAGAGTAGGATTTATAGTTACGAATCTTCGCTGGAAATCCAGCAATGTGGTGAGGTTTTATAATAAGCGTGGCACAGCCGAGCAATGGATTAAGGAAGGCAAATATGCGTTAAACTGGACTCGACTTTCCTGCCACTATTTTACTGACAATCAAGTTCGGCTTCAGTTATTTGCTTTGGCTTATAATCTCGGCAATTTTCTTAGACGGTTGGCTTTACCAAAGACAGTAAAGGACTGGTCGTTGAGGACACTCAAAGAGAAGCTGATAAAAATCGGAGCCAAAGTGGTGAAGCATTCGAGATATGTGATATTCCAGATGGCAGAGGTGGCAGTGCCAAGGGCTTTATTTTGTGAAATCCTTTACAGGATCAGGCAATTGACGTTAATGGTGATACCATCAGGAGCTGGATAATGCTGAAAATAGCTGAAAAACTTGATTTTATGAAAGTGAGGACAGTCACGGTCTGTGCAAAAACAGGTATTGGAAGAAAGGTGGGGTATAAAAAGACATGTTTTCAAGCAAATTTCTAGTAAAACTGTCTTGGAAAAGAGATTTCTTGACCATTCAGGGTGATTTTGGTAAGATTATTGATGTTGTACGGAGAAAATTATGTTGTTTAAGAGAGTAAATGGGAAATCCCAGTCAGAACAGATTGCAGGGGTTAAATAAAAATCATGAAAAATGAATCTACAGATTTTAGCAAAGGACTGACTCGGCGTAAATTCTTGAAGTATAGTGCTTTGTTTTCAGCGGCTGCCGCAAGTTTGGCTTCGTGGGAAGCACAACAGGTGCTTGCGACCAATCCTGACAACAAAACGGATAAAATAAAAACTGATGAATCCGGCCGCCCTAATTTCATCTATATCTTTGTCGATGATGGCGGCTACGCAGATATCGAACCGTTTGGATCTAAAATTAACCGCACGCCTAATCTCAATCGCATGGCAGCTGAAGGAATGAAACTTACTTCGCATTATTCTGCGCCTGTTTGTTCTCCAGCGCGTGCACAACTAATGACTGGTTCATATGCACAGCGCATTGGCTTATCTTACGGATCATATGCATCTGTACTTCGACCGGGAGATAGACATGGATTAAATCCCCAAGAAGAAACATTAGCCAAAATACTTAAGAAGGCCGGTTATGCAACAGGCTGTTTCGGTAAATGGCATTTGGGCGACCAGCCACAATTCCTGCCGACAAATCAGGGGTTCGATGATTTTTGGGGTATTCCTTATTCGAATAATCAGTGGCCGCTTGAGCCAAATTGGGATTATCCGAGGCTTCCTTTCATGCACAATGATAAGGTCGTCGGAGAAGTTGCGACAATGCAGGACCAGGCGCAGTTGTGCAGATTGGCAGTAGAGACTGCAATAAGTTTTATTAAACAAAACAAACATCGCCCGTTTTTTGCCTATATCCCTCATGTTTTTACCCATACACCATGTATGGCCCGCCCGGAGTTTATGGCGAGAGCCAAAGATGTTACACAGGCGCAGGTTGAGGAACTTGACTGGGCAGTTGGGCAGATTTTCGAGGTCTTGCGAGAACTGAATCTTGATAGAAAAACCGTTGTCTTCTGGGTTTCCGATAATGGGGGTGAGAAGGGCAATAACAATGATCCATTGAGAGGCCAGAAAGGAAGCACTTGGGAGGGTGGTACTCGCGTGCCGGCTATCGCCTGGTGGCCAGCTCATATTCCTGCCGGCAGTGTGTCAGATGAGGTGACAACTACGATGGATATGTTACCGACATTTGCCTCGCTCGCAGGAACACAGCCACCGAATGACCGCGTCATTGACGGCCATGATATTAGATCAATTTTGCTGTGTAAGTCAGGAGCCGTTTCTCCATACGAAGCATACTTCTATTATCGAGATGGAGAACTAGAAGCGGTCCGATGTGGGGATTGGAAATTGCGAAAAGGAGAACTATATAATTTAGCAAAAGATATCGGTGAGACAACGAATCTTGCTCAGAGTAATCCTGATATGGTAAAGAAATTACAAGCCTATATGACAAAGGCAGTAGCTGAATTAGGAAATCGAAACAATCCGGGTCCTGGAACGCGGCCCGTCGGAAAAATTGAGAACGCACGAACTATATTGCCTAGGCCCGGGTTAAAAGGTGATATTGTAAATATGCCATCTGCTCCTTGGCCGGCGCATCCAGATGCCCCTAAGCGGCCTGTGCCAGATGATGCTTATGCACCAACAGGCCCGGAGTTCAGGGTCGGAAATTCCTGGATGATTTGTCCAGTGTGCTTATATCAGGGGACTTCAAAGGATTTTAAGGAGGCTGGGCCAGGTGTGCGTGCTGGTTTTTGCTGTCCGGTCTGTACACGCTTGCGACCATTGCCACAGTTCTGTAATAATGCTTTATGATAGCTAACGAGAGTTTTTTTTAAAAGGAATACAATGTCAATGTAATAATCAACCTCCCCGACAAAAAACATTTAGTTATTGATTCAAAAGTATCTCTTGTTGCATATGAGCGATATTGTAGTTAGATCAGGTTTTGGAACCTCTATAATCTTTAAAGGTGAAGGATTATATTGTTCATCACGTAAGACTTTTTTTGCCCTTTCTATAAATCCCTTTGGATTTTGATCGAGCAACCAATAATCAAATCGTAACGGAACAAAATCAGATTGAGAGTTTTTAAGAACTCTCTTGTATGCTCTTCCCCAATTTAATATATCAGGCTTAATAAATGTCCCGTTCGCCATATTATCCGTAATAACCACTATTTAATAACTTGACAAAACTTTTTTGTTGTTAGCCTATCAATAACATCTCAACCTTGGATTTACAGAACTATAAAAGAAGGATACAGAAAAGCCATGTGTCAGTTTGCAGGTTGAACCTGCATATAAGTATTATGAAGGCGTTATTTCACTGGGCAAGAAAGAATGATGTTCTTACGAACATCCCAAATATTGATGCTGTCTCAAGAGGTAAGATAATTCATCAGGAAAGGTTCACCTTTAATTCGGAACATATAACCAGATTGTTGTCTGTGGCAGATGTAAAGATGAGAGCTATGATATGGCTTGGATTGAATTGTGGTTTTGGATGTACAGATTGTTCGGAGCTTAAATGGAGTGATTTGAATATTGTCAATGCCAGAGTGAAACTGGCAAGAAAAAAAACAGGAATTTCAAGAGATCTGCAATTATGGCCGGAAACTGTTGAATCACTTGAAAAGATTCCCAGAAAAGGTGAGCTTGTTTTCTATACTTCCAGAGGTAACCCCTATATACAAACGCTGTTAAAAACCAATGGTAGCGACAACATAAAATATACAACCTTGAATGCAATCACTACCAAATTCTCGAGACTGATTAGAAAGTCGGGCCTTGATGTTCCCAAAGGAACGGGTTTTTATAGTCTTCGAAGAACGGCTGCAACATTTGCTGCTCGTTCCGGAGATCCTTTTGCAGTCCAAAGGCTTCTTGGGCATGCCGATCTGCAAATGGCAACCAGGTATGTTCAGGATGTTTCTGCGCAGACGGACCGAGTGATTGAAAACAGCCGGAAGTACGTAATATAAGTAGCCGCGCTTTTATGGAGAAGGTGGCATTTTCTGGAACAGCGTAAAACCTATGTCCTCGCTGAGGCGGTGATACGAAGTAAGGATTAACTAATTTTACGACTCCTTACCAATAGAGTCAAGATGACAAATATATTCATGTTACAGAGTAAAAGGGGCTTGAAGCCAAAAGATAAGGAGGAGAGAAAGAAGATGAAATAGATTAATATTGATATTATTTTTCTTGCATTGCTGATGGTGTCAGACCTGATAGAAGCGTTTATAGGAACAAAAATCAGCTTAAAGCTTCATAACGGCAAAATAAAACTGAACTTTGTTTTTGTTGTTATTTTTGATATAATAAGAGTGCTATAAAATTATTTATTGGCATTTTTACCGGAAACTGAAAAATATAATGAAACCATTTTCTCTTTTAATTAAACCTGCAGGACCAGATTGCAACCTTAAATGCAAGTACTGTTTTTATGCCAACAAGGACTGTTTATTTGGAAAAGGTCCGCATTGTATGAATAGTACGATACTGGAGAAAATGACTTGTGATTATTTAAGTCTCGGACTTAAGGTTAGCAGTTTTGCCTGGCAAGGCGGTGAACCAACATTGATGGGGCTGGATTTCTATAAGAGAGCCGTTGAACTGCAAAAACAACACGGCAAGAATGGCCAGATTGTCAGCAACGCCCTTCAGACTAATGGGATTTTATTAGATGATGATTGGTGTAAATTTCTAAATGAATATAAATTTCTGGTTGGCATCAGCCTTGATGGCCCCAAAAAATATCATGATTGTTATAGGCTTGATCATTCAGGCAAAGGAACATTTGACAAGGTAATGGCAGCTATTGAAAAATGCAGGAAATATAAAGTGGAATTTAATATCCTTGTATTGCTTAATGACAAAAATGTAATCGATCCGGATGGCTTATTTGATTTTTTCATCTCTCAAAATATTAAGTTTCTCCAATTTATTCCTTGTGTGGAGAATAATCCTGAAACAGGTGAAATAACCTCTTTTAGCATAACACCCGGGCAATACGGCAATTTTATCGTTCGTATATTTGATCTTTGGAAAAATTACGGCCCGGACAAGCTAAGCATAAGGCTTTTTGATTCAATGATGCATTATGCAACGAATCAAAAACATACCGATTGCACCTTTGGATGGTCATGTGATGATTATATAGTTATTGAACATAACGGGGATGCTTATTGTTGCGATTTCTTTGTAGGACCGGAATACAAACTCGGCAATATCATGGAAACTTCGATTGAAAAATTGTTATTGTCCGACGTTAAGAAAAAGTTTGCAGAAAGAAAAAAACAGTTATCTAATAAATGTTTGCTTTGCAGGCACAGCATGGTATGCCGAGGAGGTTGTTTAAAAGACAGATGGGTCTCTAGTCATAACTTCTCAGACTCAAACTATTTTTGTGAGAGTTACAAGTTAATCTTTGGTAAAATCCTGCCTGAATTGACATGGATTTTAGGTACAAGGTTTTAATAGACATTATGTTTTCTTGTTTCATAACATTGAGGTGCTGAACAGATGATGGACACTTGATTTGCCAATTGTGCTGCCTGTTCCTGCTTCATTTCGTAGTGCGCCAAGCAAAGCTGGTGCAGACAAGCTGGATAATCCAGTCTGGCCAAAGCCTAACCAGCAGGCCAGAACAGAACTTTGCACATATTAAGGTAACGAAATATGTGGAGCCAAAGGAATGGCAGATTGTCAACCATAACGAAAGTGAAGGTATCGAGCCCCGAAATGAAGATAATTGCATTGGGTCAGGGTTTTACGAAGCCTGAAACCAGTATTGCTGGATGCGTTAATGGTAAGTATGCCAGCGACGTGCCGGGGTCAGAGTCCATGGTAGGTAATCGAATTGTCTGCACCGGAACTTGGGAGAGCCATGTCGTTCCCCTTAAAGCTTCCAACGAGCAGAAGATGCGAAGGCAGAAGTATGGCGATATGGCAGTCGGACTAACCCATAGTAGAGGAGTAGATGGGGTAATGCCCATCGAGAGCCCATGCTCACTCGAAGGGGTTAGCAGTAAAACGCAGAGGGATGCGGAGGCGTATGCCATACACTGAGATGGATAACATAACGCTGACAAAATTGGCCCTCATATCGAAACGGGCTCGGAAGAACCCTAAGTTTCAGTTTACGAGCTTAGCTCATTTGCTGAACGAGGGGTTCCTGAGGGAATGCTATTTTGGACTCGGCAGGGACCGAGCCAGTGGCATTGATGGTGTAAGCTGGAAGGAATATGGAGAGCGACTGGATGAGAACATCAGCGACTTGGTAATCCGTCTGAAGGGTAAGCGGTACAAGCCGCAACCTTCACGACGAGTGTACATCCCAAAAGATGAGCATTCGAAACGCCCGCTCGGCCTGCCTGCACTGGAAGACAAGATAGTGCAGAAGGGGATTGCCCGGATATTAGAGGCAATCTATGAGCAGGACTTTCTGGCCTGCTCGTATGGTTTTAGGCCGAATCGCGACTGTCATGCGGCATTGAAAGCTGTAGACAAAGCAATCTGGCGAGACCGTATTAACTATGTCATAGAAGCGGATATTAAGCGTTTCTTTGATAATGTCTCCCATGACTGGATGTTGCGATGCCTGCAAGTTCGCATTCTGGACTCGAGCCTGCTTTTGCTTATCAGAAGATTTCTCAAAGCAGGTTACGTTGATGCGGGTGAGCTTGTTGCAACAACCCAAGGGACACCCCAGGGCGGTAATCTCAGTCCTATACTTTCTAATATATTCCTGCACTATGTACTTGACCTATGGTTTGAGAAGAAAATCAAGCCTAAGGTTCAAGGAGCTTGTCATCTGGTAAGATATGCTGATGATTTTGTTTGTATGGTTCAGCGTCTTGATGATGCCCAGTACATAGAGCAAGCAATGCGGCAGAGATTTGCCAAGTTTAATTTGGAGTTGCATCCTGAGAAAACACGCATAGTTGCTTTTAGCGGCAGAGGACGAGACAATGTCAAACAAGACAAGCACCGACCCCACACGTTTGACTTTTTAGGCTTTACCCACTACGAGGGAAAAAGCCCTAAGGGTTACAGAGTACCCTATCGCAAGACAAGTACCAAACGGTTACGGAGAGCATGTAAAGAACTGGCCGAGTGGCTCAAGATGATACATAGCTCTGCGAAGCTCAAAGACTGGTGGCCGGTGCTTGAGGCAAAGTTGAGAGGGCATTACCAGTACTATGGTGTCAGCGGAAACATGCGGTCGTTACACTGCTTCTACATGCTGACAATCCGTACGGTGTATAAATGGCTTAACAGGCGTAGTCAGCGTAAATCGTTCAGTTGGGAGAGCTTCTTTAAGTATTTGGAGCGATATCCACTGCCGATGCCGAAAATAGTGCATAACCTGTATACACTGTCGCCTGTTATGTGAGTTTTACTGAAGAGCCGGATGTGCGGAAATCCACAAGTCCGGTTCTGTGAGGGACATTGAAGTTCTTCACATGGTTGAATAGTGTGGCACTCTTGATACCGAAAGGCAAGAGAAACAGAGAAAACAAATTAAATCTAAATGAAGGAACTATATTATGTCTACTCGACTAATAATCATAAGCTAATATATTTCGGTTAGTTGTAATTATCGACTGCTGCCGCCTTATTGAAAATAACAACCCTAACTACAACTAATTCGGGATTATCTGAAAAAGTAAACAATTTTTTTAAGGAGGCAGAAAAATGAAAACTTTAAACAGAAAATCACGCTCAGACAAATTTCCACTTACACTTCATCCGACAGGACAATAAAGGAACGGGTTTTTATAGTCTTCGAAGAACTGCTGCAACATTTGCCGCTCGTTCCGGAGATCCTTTTGCAGTTCAAAGGCTTCTTGGTCATGCTGATCTACAAATGGCGACCAGGTATGTGCAGGATATTTCTCAGCAGACCGATCGGGTTATCAGAAAAAGCAGGGACTACATGGTATCAACAGGTAACTTATGAAATGAAAATTATTTTATCAAAATACAATACAAAAAGTCATATTTCAATAACCTTGCTGGTTTTAGAGGGCTTATAACATGCTGAGATAATCTTCTGACTTTGCAGTTCAATCTGTGCACGGCATAAAGGCTTTTTGTTCTCAAGTATTACCTGGCTGAAATCCTCAATTTCGGTACAATCATCCAATTGGATGTTGACATCGCGTTGGAACTATTGAATAATAGACCACGGAAATGTTTAAACTATCGGACCCTGACAGAGGTCTTTTGGAGCAAACCTAAGTGTTGCGCTTCGGATTAAAATTCGGGATAGGTTTGATATTCTATTGGAAATGAGGCTCAGCGGTGTAGCTGAGCAAGAATATACAGGGTTATATAGGAAATCCCAGATACAGCAAGATTAATTATTAAAATCCGCCAGACATTGGTCTTTTTGATTATCGAAATATAACTGTTATTTCTGCTCAAAAACCTGTTATAGTTGCACAGATGCAAATCGGCGATGATATGTTCTTCCTTGTTCTGTGTGCAGAAATTGTTGAATAATAACGATTTTGTTGTTTGATTTTTTGGAAGGGTTTATTATGAAAAAGTTTTTGTCTTTGGCGTTAATCATTACAGCAATTTTATACGGCAGTATCTGCCAGGCAAAAATCAATCCCTGTGATGTGAAACTCGGCTCGCATAGTGCGGTTACACCGGCTCCGAGACCTGATAAGGACTGGTGGATGCCGCGTCATCAGGCTATTGTTGACAGAGTCAAACAGGGAGATGTTGACCTCATAATGATCGGCGATTCCATTACGCACGGCTGGGGAAATGCCGGCAAACAGGTGTGGGAGGATTATTATGTCGGTCGCAATGCCGTGAATATGGGCTTTAGTGGCGACCGCACTCAGCACGTTATTTGGCGGCTGCAAAACGGCGAAATCGACGGCATCAAGCCGAAGCTGGCGGTAATAATGATTGGAACAAACAATTCCAACGGCGAAGACAATACCGCTGAACAAATCGCTGACGGCATTAAGGCTATCGTTTGTCAGTTGAGAACTAAACTGCCGGAGACTAAGGTTTTGATACTGGCGATTTTCCCACGCGGTAATGCCGAACAGAGAAAAGACAAAAAAACCGATGCCGTATTTAATCCGCAGTGGGCAAAGAACAACCAGGCAAGCAAACTCGCCTCTAAAATCGCTGATAATAAAATGATATTTTATCTGGATATAAACAAAAAGCTTTTGAACAAGAAGGGTGTGCTTACCAGAGAGGTAATGCTCGACCTGCTGCACCCAAAGGAAAAGGGTTATCAGATATGGGCTGAGGCTGTGGAGCCGACGATTGCAAAACTTATGGGCGAAAAGACTAAATAGCTTCACTTCCCCAAAAGAGATTAATAGTAGAATAACTGCCAAAGGGCTTTAAAGTCTCCCTTAAAAATGAGCGAATTTTGTCTCATTTTTGCTGACGACGTACAGGAAGGGTTACGCGGGATATAGAGCGAAAACTTTCACAGATTTCTCAATTTCAGCAGGAATTTTCAGAATTGCTTGATATGTCCAACAGGTTGTTGTCTCAGAAGCGAGAGAGCAAGAACAAGCTCTATAGTATTCACGCACCTGAGGTTCAGTGCATAAGCAAGGGCAAGGCGCACAAAAAGTATGAATTTGGCTGTAAGGTGGGGTTGGTGTCTGCTGCGAAGAATGCGTTTATTGTTGGGGCACTTGCCTTTGAGGGAAATCCTTATGATGGACATACGTTGCGAGATTCATTGGCTCAGACTATGAGGTTATTGGACAAAAAAAGACTGGGTGATGTTTATGTTGATGAAGGCTGCAATGGACATAGTTGTACTGATATTGCGGATGTTTATATTGTCAGGCGTGGCTGTCGGAAGTTACCGGCAAGTATCAGGAAGTGGTACAGCAGGCGAAGTATGATAGAGCCGGTATAGGGCGTTGTAAGACAGACAACGGGCTGGACAGAAATTATCTTAAAGGTGTCGAAGGCGACAGGATGAATACGATATTGAGTGCTTGTGGCTTTAATATCCGCAAGTTGCTGCGGAGGATTCTTTTTTGGCTTTTGCGAATGGTAGGGGCTTGGCTGTTTTCGGCGGAAACTACCTTATTTTTGCTGGCCGCATAAGACAAAAAACCACTTTTTCAGGGACGACTAACTTATGAAAAAACGATGTTATTCTGTCATAAATTAGGTTTTGTTGAAACATCTATTAATTTCATATTTATTGAAAAGGAAACGTTTTTTTGCGTTTTGGCCGGCTTTTATCGCCGCCTTGTCAATCAACAGTACGTCCTTTTCCTGTCTAAATCAGGTTCAAAACCCATCGTTGCCGCACCGTGAGGTCATAATTCCAAGCCGGGAATAAGTCTTGGTTCCTATAACCAGAGGCCCCTCTACAGCACCAAAAATCATATACCATTTCCCGTTGTGTTCAGTAAAAGTAGCGTCAAAATGCACCGGTAATCGTATCAAAACAGACCAATCTGGCCACTGGCTTGGATTATTCCATAGCACCTCTGCATCAGCGGTTGTGGTAACGACCCCCTCAAAAATCTCTCCTTTGACTGGGATAGCTCGACTGCTATCGTTCTCGAAGTGATATGGTCTGGATGCAGCTACCCATGTAATATAGCCCTTGTTATAGACAATCGTACTTGGATTAGCGCCGACGAATTTGCCGGACCAGAAGGGCCCTTCCCAATTAAAAAGGTTTGTGGACTTGTAAATAGCATTTTGGCCTGATTCACTGCGGCCGATCATAATCCAACGGTTTGTCTCGCCCAACTGCACGACAGAGATTTCTCCGCCCATATCCGGATCCGGAGGATTATTGGCGAGCTGGTCATACCATGTCTGCCCGTTATCGACTGTGTAGGCAATGTGAATCTCTCCGTCATCCCCACGCCAAAACAGAATATACCCCTTTGTATCGTGTCCGCCGACTGAGGCAGGATACCGGTTAAACGTGAAGCTTGGCGATCCGGATTCCGTAGAAAAGTGATCCAGAGGAACAAACGACCACGTTTGACCCTCGTTGTCGGAATAGGCAAAGAGCGGCTTTTTGTTATACACATCGGGATTGACGAAATGGCGTCGAGAGCCATAGATGCCAATCCGTCCGTTGCCCATCAACCGCGCGCGGATATCCGTCCATTCTATGCCATTATTATCGCTGGCACGGTAGATTGTATGAATATTTTCGAGTGTGCGACCATTATCGCGAGACTCCGCCATTTTTACGGTAGAGTTCGGATCGTGGGCGTTATGAATAACGGCCTCGCGCCAGAAAATCAGCCATTTGTCTTCAAGTATAACAAGCCCGCTTCCCCGGCTTCGGTGCATGTCGCAGCCGGTAATCAATCTTAGCTGCCATGCAGGCCAAAACGGATGCCCTTCCGGCAGGTCACCCTCGACAACAGAGCATTGGGGGATTTGGGATGCCATATCCAGCCATGACTCGGCCAAAACTGAAAAATCCAGAAAATCTACCTTTTTGTCGCAATTTAAATCCCCTGTAATAGAAGAAGAATAAGTAAGAGGCAATCCTTCGGTTGCAAATGACCATATTTCACCCTTGTAAGTGGCTGCTCCGTCATATTCGTCAATTCTCCAGTAATAGGTCGTTCCTGATGCCAGCGGTGAGGGCGGAGTATATGTTGT
>Ga0315289_10009601_pt1 | contig 13923 bp, 13 predicted proteins | sample YL17G11_40_MG_FD_203452 | JGI IMG/M metagenome (GOLD analysis project Ga0315289, IMG submission 203452) | Sediment microbial communities from Yellowstone Lake, YNP, Wyoming, USA - YL17G11_40 | ecosystem: Environmental > Aquatic > Freshwater > Lake > Sediment | place: USA: Wyoming | collected...
GGTTCACCGTCCTTATCGAGCTTGTCGACTAGGATATTTCGAGGGGCTTTTGTACGGATAATATCACAAATAAGTGTATAGGGCTCTGGCCGAGCTTTGCACAGCTCTTGGGTTATTTTCTCTGAGGCATTGTCAACGGAACGCAGACTTTCCATAAATCGCGGATTCAGACTGAGATTCGGTTCTTTGAGTTCGTCGCTCCACAGTTCAGAATACAGATTGTTTTTCTTTATCATTTCAACAAGTTTCTTGGAGAATTCTCCAGCTTTCGAAACCTGATCAAGAAGGTTGTATTCGTCGATTGTTATGAATTCATTTGCATTACTCATTTTTGTCCCGAGGCCTTTGTCAATCTTGAGAGCTTCCAGAATGGCTTTCTCCAGCATTTTTTCAGCAGTCCTTGATGCACTGACATGGTAGACTAGATCATACATCGTCTTCCATATCAGCAGGAATAGTTGAATGCTTGACTTAGCCTCTTTTGTGTTTTCTAGAACAAGTTTGTATTCCTCAAGTGTGTTTCCCTCGCCACATATAGTAACTTGGTTTAGGAAATGGTCAAGGTCAAAACTGTATCTGAGACCCACAAAATAGCTGTCTCTAATAAGATAGTCAACTTTGTCTACGTCCATTGAGTTATTTATTATATCCCCGAGAAAAGGATACTTGTGTTTTGCAGTGATGATTTTGCAAACTGAATCAACGGGTATTGATTCTTCTTCAAGAACGTCCTTGAAGTTTTCCTTGACTATCTTGACTCCCATCTTTTCATGGTCAGTCTTGAGTGCAGTTTTCATAACAAAATCAATAACATGCGAGAAAGGCCCGTGTCCTATGTCGTGAAAGAAACCTGCAGCTTGCAGGCATTTCTTGTTGTTGATCAAATTCTTTTTTAGATCTGTTCTTCCCTTGGTTTCTTCCTTCTGAATAAGCAAGTCTGCCAGCTTGCCCGCCAAGTACATTGTCCCAAGCGAATGCAGGTATCTTGTGTGTATTGCGCCTGGAAAATCAACAAGGGCTTTCAGACCCAGCTGTTTGATATTGTTCATTCTACGTATTGGGAGCCTATCTTTTATCTGCATCAGCCAATGAGGTATTTCTATGTTGCCGTGAATCGGATCAGTAACAAAATGCTTGCGATCCATAGTCTTACCTTTGTTAACATATTTCTTAAATACTTATGGAACCCTGATGACCCAACCCTTACTAGCCAAGTAACAGACACATCAGGGATGACCTCCCTCGGTACGTGGAACAACATATACATATGTTGAAATCGGCTTTCAGAACATAATATTCAATGTTGGACTGTTCGACCTCCATATGTTGTGCGCTATTCTTAAGAGCGCATCTCGAAGTAATACTAATGATAGGTAGGGTTAGATGGCTGGAAAACTGACACTCAAGCAATTGGAAAACCATCTTATGGGTGCTGCGGACATTTTGAGGGGCAAAATGGATGCCTCTGAATTCAAGGAATTCATTTTTGGTATGCTTTTTTTGAAAAGACTTTCGGATATGTTTGAAGGAGAGCGGGAGGAACTTGAGAGGAGGTATCAGAAACGGGGGTTGATGCCCGAGATAGTTGAAAAAGAGCTTGAAAACCCTGACAAATACACTTTTTTTGTACCTGCAGAATCTCGATGGGATAGCATCAAGCATATTAAGACAAATGTTGGAAGCGAATTGAACAAAGCTCTAGCTGCCATTGAAAGAGCCAACATTGAGTCGCTAGAGGGGGTTCTGGAGCCGATTGATTTTACAGTCAAGAAAGGGAAGAGTAAGCTTTCCGATGCTAAGCTTGTCGAGTTCATAAATCATTTCAACAAGCACAGAATGCGGAATGAAGACTTCGAATTTGCTGATGTGTTGGGTGCAGCTTACGAATACCTCATAAAGTATTTTGCAGATTCTGCAGGAAAGAAAGGTGGGGAATTCTATACTCCTCATCCTGTCGTCCGCTTGCTTGTCCGAATCCTTGAGCCCCGGGAAGGAATGACTATCTATGACCCGACAGTCGGTTCGGGTGGTATGCTTATACAATCGAGGCAACTAGTGGAGGAGAATGGGGGCGATCCTACTAATGTGGCATTGTTCGGGCAGGAAAATAATGGTACTACTTGGGCAATGTGTAAAATGAACATGATTCTGCATGGAATAGTTGATGCAAACATCAAGAATGAAGACACTCTCATGGACCCACAACACATCGATAAGGATGGAAAACTAATGACCTTTGACAGGGTCATTGCAAACCCGCCCTTTTCTCAGAACTACTCAAAAATCAACATGAAGTTCACGGATAGATTTGTCTTTGGTTGGTGTCCAGAGACTGGGAAGAAAGGGGATTTGATGTTTGTGCAGCATATGATTGCTTCTCTCGGTAAGAAGGGCAAGATGGCAGTTATTATGCCGCATGGTGTTCTCTTCAGAGGTGGTGCTGAAAAAGGTATCAGAATGGGGATTGTGGGAGCAAGATTACTTGAAGCTGTTGTCGGTTTACCTCCTAATCTCTTTTATGGAACGGGAATTCCTGCATGCGTCCTGGTAATCAACAAAAACCGAGAAGATGACAAAGAGAAAGTGCTTTTCATCAATGCAGACAAGGAATACAAGGAAGGAAAAAATCAAAACTCTCTGAGGCCAGAAGACATTGAGAAAATTAGTTACGTGTTTAAGAACAAGATTGAACTGCCGAAATATTCGAGGCTCGCTGATGTTAAGACGGTTGAGGAAGAAGGCTTCAACCTCAACATAAGAAGATATGTAGACAATTCTCCAGACCCAGAGCCTCAAGATGTAAAAGCGCACATTCAAGGAGGAGTTCCAAAGAAAGAACGGAACCAAAAACTGCTACAGAAATATAGTATCCCAAAGGAGCTTCTGTTCAAGGAGAAGAACCAAGACTACTTCCGATTCAAAGACATCAAAGAAAGAGAGCAGATAAAAGGAGCCCTTGAAAAGTCAAAGGAATTCACAGAAACAGATGCCAGACTATCAAAACTAACGTCAGGCTGGTTTGGAAAGTATGCTCAAGAAATAAGGAAGTTGAGAGAGAGTAAACCAGTTCATGAGCTTCTTGATTTGGGCTTCGAGTCTGTTCAACACTCATTCCAAAATAACGGAGTATTGGATGACTTTCAGACAAGAGGCTTGTTCATCAATTGGTGGAACAATAACAAATTCTTGCTTAGGACTATTAAAGAATCAGGCTGGGCACAATCTCTTTTGTCTGAATTTGATTTTGCAGACGATGAGAAAAAAGCTGTGGAGACAGCCCTTGAGAAAGCCAAGTACTTCTTCAAAGATATGTTTGGGAAAGAATTAAGTGAAATAGAGGCTTCGGAGGAAAAAGAGAGACAGCTTGCCGTTGATGTTGAAGATGAAACTCAGGCAGAAGAACTTGAAAATGAGGAAGGAGAAGCGGAACCCTTTGACAAGGTTTTGAAGAGTGAAATAGAAGAGATCAAAACTGAGATCAGACAAGCAAACAAGATAGCTCAACTCGATCACGTAGCCAAGTTGCAGAAATTGCTTTCTGAGAAAGAAAACGAGCTCGAGAAGGTAACGAGCAAGCAGAATGCGCTCAAACAGATTCGGAGAGATATCAAAGAGAAGAATGAGCAAATGGTTGAAAAAGTGAGAAAAACCATTGGCACAATATCTGAAGCTGAAGCAGAAAAGATGGTGATGAGAAAGCTTGAAGATTCTTCATCAGAGATTCTCAACAGTTACCTAACAGCACAGAAGCAAAAAATAACCGCTTACTTTGAAAACCTGTGGGACAAGTACGGCGTAGACGTCAGGACAATGGAGAAAGAAAGAGACGCTCATACCAAAGAACTAAACAAATACTTGGAGGAACTCGGATATGAGCACTGAAGCTCCAGCAGGCTGGGAAGAAAAAACACTTGGGAACTGTGCATTTTACATAAATGGTCATGCGTTCAAACCAGAAGACTGGCATGAAACTGGAACACCCATAATTAGAATTGAACAACTTCATGACGCAAATGCACATCATGATTTCTGCCAAAGGGAATTGCCAGATAGGTTCGTTATCAATAACGGTGACTTGATTTTTTCTTGGAGTGCTACACTCAGTTTGAAGATATGGGATAGAGGAAGAGCATTCCTGAATCAACATTTGTACAAGGTCATTCCCAAAAATGGTGTTGACAGATTTTTTCTGAAGTATTTGTTAGAGTCTAATCTGGACAAGCTTACTGGCGAAACCCACGGCTCAACTATGAAACATATCACAAGACCGCATCTTCTTGAATACCTTGTCACAATTCCCAAGTCCCTTTCCGAACAGGAAAAAATTGCAGCCGTTCTTCAGAGAGTTGATAATGCAATTGACAAGACAAAAGAGCTTATTGAGAAGCACAAGAAGATGAAGCAGGGATTGACGCAGAGCTTGTTTGATGCAAAGCGTTTAGTTGGTACGGAGCAAAAATTGTCCGAGTGCTGTGTTTTCATTAGAGATGGGACTCATGGAAGTTATGAGGACTCTGAGAATGGAATACCTCTTCTAAGCGCAAAAGACGTGGCATATGGGAAAGTAATCAGAGATAATAATCCCCGCAGAATCTCTTTAAGAGATTACTATTCGATGATACTGTTTACTTATTGGACATAACAAATTCGGTTCTGAGTATTGCTTGCTCTAGTCTTATACTCAGAGTTTTAAATAATGCTTCAATAAGATAGCAATTCGGTCAAAGTGTGTTTGTTCAAGTATTCCTAATCGTCTTGTGAACCTACAGAAATCGGCACATGTTGTTTGGAAGATCATCGCAACAGAGTCGCGATCGAGTCCGTTTTGATTTGAGCTTTGTATTTGCTGTGTATAGGGAAATCGTGTAGCATCTGTCTGGCTTGTAAGTGGCACAACAGTAGAAAGGTTTGTTTCTTTATGTACTGCAACTACGATTGCAGGGTGGATGCCAGTCTGTTCGTGTCCAGTTGGGTCAGTATGGGAGATTAGCCAAATTTCCATAGGTTTGATCGTTTTGACAGGCACCAATCCTTTCATCAGCTGCCTGCAGAAAATCCATCGTGGATTTTACACCAGTCTTCGATTTCCTTTCTAAGTTCTTCATTCAAATATTCAGGTCTGAACAGAAGTTCTTTTGCCTTTGAGATTCCGATAACGCAAGTTGAATCACCTAAATGAGGCTTCAAAGAGCGAAGCTTAGCGATTACATCTCCATCTCCCAGATTCGGATTCTCCTTCATTAGATAGACTACCGTTGAAGTACATTCCATTAGAAACCTGTCTTGATACAAGTCACAGCAAGCTTTTATTTTTGTTAGGATTATCATATCTTCTGTTGTCAATTCATAATCAGTTTGAAGAGCGTTGACCTTATCGGACTGTGCATAATACTCATGTGCAAGCAAAGGTGAGTAAGGGCCTGCCACATAAACAGTAAAAGGATAATTGGTTTGCAAACCAAGCGCCTGTGCCAAATGGGCTGTCTTTTGAACTATGAACCGCCACCTATACGTTCTAATATCAGGCCTTAGTTCTAGAAATCGCAATTCCGCAATTACTTTATCAAGATTGCTTGCCATTCTCATCACCAACTGATTGTGTGATATTTTTCACTAACTGCATCCATGAAGCCACCTTATCTATTTCGTCTTGCCCCTTTTCAGTCAAGACATAAACGTCAAGTCTTCGATGGTCTATTTCAACTTCAAAATTGTCAACGTAACCCATTACTTTCAACGACCTCAAATTCGAGATAAGTTTTCCATCGGAAATCCCAAGAGCAGCTTTCAGCTCTCGATATTGGATTCCATCTTTAAAATAAGAAAGCAATGCTAGAATTTGAAACCTCGTCAATGAAATCGTCTTGCTATTAAGTCTATTTGAAGCTTCAAGAAAAATCTGAATGTTATCACTAAGCATGACCGTCCTCTCCCTTCGGCAGTAATTACTAAGAATTGCTTGCATATGAGTTTTGTGTTTTTTACTTTCCTTTTTACTTTGATTCTCAAAGTTCGCCACAAGTCTTATATACAACATATAGCGTACATGATATATAGGAGATAGAGACTAATGATATGTAAATATTGCCAATCAAGCCATGTGGTGAAGCATGGCAAAGTCGGTGATAAGCAGAGGTTCCTCTGCAAAGATTGCGGTCACAAGTTTATCGAAGGCTCAGATTTTCCGAAGATGAGAACTGAGTCACGCATCATCTCTTCAAGCATTGACTTCTATTTTGAAGGCTTGAGCGTTAGAAAAATCAGAACTCAGATCAGCAAGCTCTATGGTATTCAAGTTTGTCCTGCAACTGTTTGGCATTGGATAATGAAGTATTCCAAACTAGTCTCTCAATACGTTGAAACATTAACACCACAATTGCTAGGTATCTATCATGTTGATGAGACAGCTATCAAGTGTAAGGGTGTTCAGAAGTGGTTTTGGGAAATCATAGATCAAGAAACCAAGTTTCTTGTAGCAGGCCACTTGTCGGGTTCTAGAACTTCTGAGGATGCAATAGCCTTGTTTGAAAAGAGCCTCAGAGTAGCTAAGAAGAAACCGACATCAATCTATTGCGATGGGTTGCCCGCTTATGTCGATGGTTATAACAAGGTTTTCAGAACGCTCAGAAAGGACACAAGACCTGAATTAGTTAGAAGTGTGGGAATACGATCGATTCATAATCAGAATGCTGTAGAACGACTTCATAGCACACTAAAGGATAGATTGAAACCGACTAGAGGCTTGAAAGGCGAAGAAACCGTAAGAACACTACTAGAGGGCTGGGTAGTTCACTATGACTATGTTAGGGTACATCAGACTATTGGAAAAACACCAGCACAAGCTTCTGGCTTAAACATTAAGAACGATTGGCACGAACTAGTGAAAGAAGCAACCAAATTTAACGCTATCCATAAGGAGAAAGAGCTTATGAACGAAAAGCCAATAGAGGTTATGGTAAAATGAAAAGAATCCTGTTGAGTCTTCCAGACGAAATCAAGAAAACAGTAGATAGCCTAAAAGGTATATTTGGCGAAAGCGAATCAGAAGTAGTAAGAACGATAGTCATAGCATTCTTATCTGAAAAGGGCTATTTGCAGAAGAAGGGGAAATAATGAGCAAGAAAAAGAATCTGACTCATGAAATTGCTGAAGAACTTGACACTCTAAGCCTGATGCTTTCCAGTCTTGTTGAAGTTCTTGAAGAAAAAGGAGTCTTGACTGAAGACGAATGGGAGAAAAAAATCAAAGCTAACATTGAAAAAAGTGCAGGCAAAATCAAGTACAGAGACATTCAATTTGGGTCATAAACGATGTTTGTCTAACCAACACATATTATATAACGTAACAACATGAGTAAAAATTAACCGCAACCATTGCGATTTTTGGTTAAAAACCGAACTTTTCCATGCAAAGCGTTAACCTATTGACATATATATGTGTGAGAGAGAGAAACACTTGATGAAGTCGGGGCAAGTTATACCATAAACCGTGATACTTGACATATTCGGTTTTTGGCTTGCCCCGAAAGATTCATCATTACTGGGTGGCAGGGTCGGCCAGAGGTGAACATCCCAACTCGCTCATTCCATATGCATATTGGAATGCGACCGAGCTAGGCACCCCATCCCTGCCAGTCCCCAATCATGAGGCAAACTCATGACCATGAACTATTTCAACGCACACAGCTTTAATGTTGCTTTGTATTCTTCGTGAACTTTTCCTTGTCTGCGCGATTCTCTCCTTTCAAGATAGCCTTCGATTACGAAAATGTCCAAGATAGACTTCATTTTTTGACCATGACTGAGTGAAGGAGTAAGACCTGAGATCAGCTTTTTCCTATCAAACCAGTCAGTAGGTTCAACTCTTTGAATCGCGGAGATAAATTGTCTAACGTGACTAGCTGGATCTTGTAGACTTCCAAGATGGATTCTCTTAGTCTTGGTTCTCAGTTTATGTTCGGCATAAAAGTATTCGTCGGCAGGGCGTTTGAAATACTGATATGTTCCGCGAGTAACGCTTCCACTACTACTTTTTGCCGTTCCTGAACCAATAAGAACAAAACCTACATCAGAGGTTTTTCTATATTTAGGCGAAGGCGGTTCGATCAACGCCTGTTGTTGGACTGCTGAGATTTCAAAAGTGATAGATCCCTCTGCGTCTATGCTCACAACTTTCAAGCGTCCAAAATCCTTGAACTCAAATTCATGTCCAAACATGCCATCTGAGACATGAAGTATGCTTCCCCTTCTTTCGACAATCAAAGGCAAAGCTAACCGATGAACTCTACTAATCTCTTTTTCCATACAGTTTCCTCGTGATACTTGACATGGTAATGTATGTAACAGATCTAGTTTTAAGACTTTCGGTCGCTTATAGGAACTTATAGAACCGTTTAACTTCAGCCATAAGGGTACAGTTTAGAATCTTCCTAAAGGTAGGATCAAGATAACTCAAGTTCATGTCCAATAACTAAACAGTATCCTATTCGATTCACTCAAAATACGAGTTGCAAGAAGGAGATGTGGTTCTAACGATAGTCGGCACGATAGGAAGAAGCGCAGTTCTGAGAAAACTGACCGAGAAATTCACATTTCAGAGAAGCGTAGCCATTTTGCGGCCTAAAAAGGAAGTTAATCCTTCCTATTTATACCATTACACAAACACATCCGAGTTTCAGAAGAATTTGGAAATGGCTGTCAACGCTTCTGCTCAAGGAGGAGTTTATCTCGGAGCACTAAACAAGATGCCTATCGTAGTTCCAGATGAGCCTAAATCACAAACGGAAATAGTGAACATATTGGACTCGATTGATGAAAAGATAGACACTGAGCGATCGTATCTCGATAAGCTTGCTAAGATTAAGAGTGGCTTGATGCAAGATTTATTGACGGGAAAAGTCAGGGTGGCTGCTTAGCATGAGCGTCGAGTTTCACCATGTGGAAAAACCTTTCATGAATCTTTTGAAGGATCTTGGCTGGAACAGTATTCTCTCAACAGACGACACCAACAAGTTTGTGCCCAAACTCACTTTGAGAGCGAATTTTGATGAGATCATAATAGAGGAAAGACTGAGAACTGCTCTAAAGAAGCTTAATGATTGGCTTCAAGACGAACAAATAGAAGAAGCCATTCAAGAAATCAAAAGAGTTGGCCTGAGAAAAGGTCTTGTCCAAGCGAATGAAGACTTCCTATCCATGCTTCTCGAACCTCCAGCATACAAGAATGCCAAAAACCCTCAAGAAAAGAGCAGAAGCATCAAGATCATAGATTTCGATAATCCTGAAAAGAACGATTTCCTGGCAATGAACCAATTCAGGGTCAATACGCCTGGAACGCTGAGAGAATACATTGTTCCAGACATTGTCCTATTTGTTAATGGGCTCCCTCTGGTAGTCATTGAATGCAAATATCCGACCGCTGTCGATGTTGAAGCAATGGAAGAAGGAATAACCCAGCTCAAGAGATACTCAGACACTCGTGAAGACGTCAGAGAAAAGGAAGGAAATGAAAGACTTTTCTGGCATAACCAGATCACGATTTCAACGACATTCGATGAAGCAAGAGCTGGAACAATTACATCAGAATATGACCACTATCTTGAATGGAAAGACACATATCCAAAAGAGCTTGACCCTAAACTAAGTTCTCAGGAAAGACTCATAATCGGAGCCCTTATGAAAGAGCATCTTCTTGATTTAGTAAGAAACTTCACAGTTTTTCAAGATACAGAGAAGGGAAGAGTCAAGCTTGTCGGAAGATATCACCAATTCAGGGCAGTTAACAAAATCGTCAACTTGCTTCTAACAAAAGAAAAACCAGAACAAAGATCAGGCGTTATTTGGCACACGCAAGGCTCAGGAAAATCACTGTCAATGGTGTACTTGATTAGAAAAATCAGAAGGATAGATAGAATAAAGAAATACAAAGTCGTTATCGTCACCGACAGAAAAGATCTTCAAAAACAACTGTCTGGAACGGCGGGAATCGCAGAAAAGCCCTACATTGTCGGAAATACGAATAAGCTTCTTGAAGAACTCAAAACCGACACAAGCAATCTTGTAATGGTAATGGCTGAAAAGTTCCTGAAAAGAGTCGGAAACAGAAGTACGGAAGATGCACTTCCAGATTACGAAGAATTCCCCGTTATAAACACCTCGGAAGATATCCTCGTGCTAGTAGATGAGGCCCACAGAACCCAAAGCGGAATTTTTGGAGACAACATTGTTGCTTCTCTACCAAACAGCTCAAGAGTAGCGTTCACAGGAACCCCCCTTATTACAAAAAAGGTCAAGAAGAGAACTTACGAACGATTCGGAGGATACATAGACAAGTATGGCATCAAAGAATCAATTGAAGACGGTACAACACTGAGAATAAAATATGAGGGAAAAACAGTTCGATCACGAATCCGAGACAAGCAAAAAATGGACATTGAATTCGAAGACATGTTTGAAGAGAAGACAAAAGAAGAGCTTAATGCGATAAGGAGGAAATACGGAACTAAACGCGATGTTCTACAAGCATCGAAAAGAATAGGAGCAATTTCAAAAGACATTGTGAAGCATTATTTTGAAAATATCTTCGATAATGGGTTCAAGGCGCAAGCTGTAGCAAGCAGTAGGGCGGCTGCGGTCAGATACAAGGAACACATAGACCACGCCGTCCAGGAATACATTGCAGAATACGCAAAACGCCCAGATGTTGACCAAGAAAGAATTAAAGCGATGAACTTCATCACGTCCGTTGTGAGAATCACATGGGCAAACAACGATGACCCTCATCTCATAAGATTGGCCAAAGAAGCAGAGCTTAACCTTGGTGAGGACAACAAGAATTACAAGAGCAAATTTGACCTTGAGAAACCAAACACGAGCACAGCATTTCTCATCGTTAAAGACATGCTTCTAACAGGATTTGATGCTCCAGTAGAACAAGTCATGTACGTGGACAAAAGAATGACTGATCATACCCTTCTTCAAGCGATCGCGAGAGTCAACAGAGTCACAAAAGGAAAGGATTACGGCTATGTAGTTGACTACTATGGAATTACCAACCATCTCAAAGAGGCTTTGGACGCATATTCAGAACATGATCTCAATTTGAATGAAGTGTTCTCAGATGTCAGCACAGAACTGCCACTTCTTAAGTATAGATATGCGCAACTTGTAGACCTGTTTAAAAAACATGAAATAGAAGAAATCGAAGACTACGTCAATTACAAAATAGAGAATGTTCCAGACCAGCTTCTGATTCTCGAAAAGTGCCTTGATGTTCTTGAAGACATAAAAACAAGAGCAGATTTTGCTGTGAAGTTCAAGCTGTTTCTCAAGAGCATGGATGTTCTATTATCGAAACCTGCTGGCCGAGAGTACATTCCTGCACTGAAGGCCTTTGGGCACATACACGCGAGAGCGCAAATCAGATTCAGAGATGAATCAATCAACATTCTGGGAGCAGGAAGGAAGGTTCGCAAACTCATAGAAGACTACCTAGTAACAATAGGCATCGATACGAAAATCAAACCAGTAGATATAACCGCAGACAACTTTGAACAAGAAGTCAACAAGAATAAAACGCCACGTTCACAAGCCTCCGAGATGGAACACGCTATAAGAAAACATTGCAAAGTTCTTCTTAACACTGATCCGGTTTACTACAGAAGGATCAGCGAGAAATTAGAGGAAATATTGAAACAATATAAAGCCAACTGGGATGAACAGGTAAAATACCTCAAACAACTCATGGCGGAGATCAAGCAGGGAAGAAAGGCAGATGAAAACGGCCTTGACCCAAGAAAACACGCTCCATTCTTTGACATGCTTAACGACATAGCATTCAAAGATGAAAAACTCTCGAAAGACCTTCAGGTGCAAATAAGGAAGATTACAATTGACATTGTTAATGTTATCGCGTTGGAAATAAGTAAGGTAGAATTCTGGGGAAACCCACACAAAGAAAAACACCTCAGGGCACTGATAGATGACATCCTTCTGTATTCAAACATTCCACAACTAATTGGTAAAAAGGAGCAAATCGTCACCGATTTCATGAAGCTTGCTAGAAACAGAAAAGAGGGGATTCTATCATAATCTGCACACACGAGAATATCAAATACTCATTAGCCAAAACAAATAGAAAAACCATAAGCATATACGTGGAGCCTAATGGAAACATAACCGTAAGAGCCCCAAGAAATCTAGATCTTCAAAAAATCAACAGCATAGTAAGTCTGAAAAGCGGTTGGATTTACAAAGCAATTTCGGAGCTAGAAGAACTCAACAGAACCAAAGTTCACAGAAGTCTAGTAAATGGGGAAGGCTATCTATATCTAGGAAAAAACTACAGGTTGAAGATAGAAAAAAGCCCCCAGTTGCCGCTCTCTTTGACACAGGGATACTTTGTGCTCGACAAGAGCCAAATAAGTAGAGCAAAGGAACATTTCATCAATTTCTACAAGGAAAAGGGAAAGGAGCACATAACGGAAAGAGTGGAATATTTCAGAAAAAGAATCGGCGTAGAGCCCAAAACGGTAAGAATCATGGAACTTAGGAACAGATGGGCATCAAGGAGCAAGACGGGACTCAACTTCCATTGGAAAGTCATGCTTGCGCCAATGACGGTTATTGACTATATGATAGTTCATGAGTTAGCACACCTTAAGAGGGAAGATCATAGCCCGCAGTTTTGGGAGATTGTAGAATCCATCATACCTGATTATGATGAGAAAAAAAGCTGGCTAAGATCAAACGGAGCAAACTTGGACATATAGCGATGTCAAAGGATGTTGTTTGTCGTGTGTCTTGGAATAGTGCTTTTGTTTGGTCAGCCGAATCTGATGGTTTCTAGGAGTTCTCCGGTCTTTGTTTCTGTGGCTGCTGAGACTGCTAATGCTGTGGCCCAGAAGGTGCCGTCGTGTGTTCTCGCGGGGTGACTGAATCTCGCTGTTCCGTCCTTCATCAGCGTGAACCTTTCTATGTTCAGTTCAGCGACGTATTCGCTTCTGTAGGGCGTTTCCCACGTGAAGTATGGAAAGAAATACTGTGTATTCATCATGCGTTCCCTGAGCAGACTTGCCATCTCCTGCTTCCGCGATGACGTGAAAACCACGCCTTCAACGTTCTGTATGCCGCTGTTCTTTATGTCTTCCACTGTATAGTCGCCTATTCTCAGTCCTAGGTCTGCCTTCAGCTTCTCGAACCCGCCCCAACGATCCTGAAGCACCGTCCACAAACCAGATCACATACAAGCTAGGATAAGTCTAACGAGAACTTATCACGCCATAGGCTGGTGTGTTGGTTGTAACCCGACTTCTAGCCTTAGTAATTTCTTCTTGTTGTGTCATTGTGTTTTCACCTCTGTGAAGTTATCTAGGGTTCTACACTTTGCGGCTTCGACATAGCCCAAGAGGGTTTCAAGTAATATCCTCTTTGGCTCGTATCGTTTCAATTTTTGTTTCGCCATATTCTTCACCATTTTTCATTTGCATGGTTGGGATTGATATGGAGCCTCTGCTTTACAGTGAGAGTCTAAGAGTCTATGGGCTGAAACGCCTTTCATTTGCTGGTCGGTCTTTGACTGGAGTTGCTCTGCGGATTTATAGAGCAACTCTCGTGTGTGTCGTCGTAAAAAATCCGAGGGAACATGAGGCATTAAACTTTTGCATCACAATTATTGAGACGGTTTTCATGGGGAGAGAAAACCGAAAAGTTTAAGCTGATATGCGACGAATGTCGCCTCGGATTTTTTCAAACCGCGAAAAAAGCCGTCTTTTTTTTGCGGAACGTTCCTTTCTATTGATGCCCTGTTGCCATTTTGCATAGTGGCGCGCAGATTCGAGTATGTCTGCAAACATGGAAATGTTATGCTTTTCAGAAAACGAAAATAGGACAACGCGTGTTTTTCAATCTGATTTGATACATGTGT
>Ga0315289_10009604_pt1 | contig 13920 bp, 17 predicted proteins | sample YL17G11_40_MG_FD_203452 | JGI IMG/M metagenome (GOLD analysis project Ga0315289, IMG submission 203452) | Sediment microbial communities from Yellowstone Lake, YNP, Wyoming, USA - YL17G11_40 | ecosystem: Environmental > Aquatic > Freshwater > Lake > Sediment | place: USA: Wyoming | collected...
GCAGCACATTAACCACCGGTAATGGCAGGAACAGCCGCAAAAGCCAGTTTAGACCAACCAGAATTAAACCAACGATGATGCCGACCACCGGAAAATAACCTGTGGAGCGTCCTAATTCCTCTGGACTAACCTCACGCCACCAGGGCAGGGGGATAGTAGTCAGAAATCTTAGAGCAGCTACGAACTTCAATTGCCTGGCTCCTTCCGTTCCGATACTCCAGCTTCGGCAAAGGTAGCCATCTCAGCTAAGACCTTAGCGGCTACCTCGGCGAGAAATATGCCCAGAGCAGCACCGGTGCCCTCACCCAGACGCATACTCAGGTCTAGCATAGGCTTAAGCCCCAGGTGCTTGAGCAGTAATTTATGTCCAGCCTCAGCCGAAACATGGGCCGCAATAAGATAGTCCTTTAACCATGGTGCTAGCCCGGTAGCAATGAGTGCTGCTGCCCCGGAGATAAAGCCATCAATAACTACCGGAATGCGGTGGGCAGCGGCGGCCAGCATCACTCCCACCAGTCCGCCAATCTCAAAACCTCCCACCTTTGACAGCACATCCAAAGGTTGCTTAGGGTCAGGACAATTCACCGCTAGGGCTCTCTCTATTACTTCCATTTTGTGGGCTAACTGCTCATCGCTTATGCCGGTGCCTCGACCAGTTACCTCAGCCACTGGTTTCCCAGTCATAACCGCACAAATAGCACTGCTGGCGGTGGTATTGCCAATGCCCATGTCGCCGGTACCAACTATATCCAGACCTTTAGCTACTTCAGCACTCACCACCTCAATCCCGGTCTCTATTGCGGTTACTGCCTGCTCTCTGGTCATCGCCGAACCCAGAGCCATATTTTTGGTGCCGAAAGCAACCTTTCTGGACAAAAGCTGAGGATTGGGTTGTAGCTCAGTTGCCACCCCCATATCAACCACGATAATCCTGGCTCCAACCTGACGGGCAATCACATTTATTCCCGCCCCACCCCGCAGGAAATTATAAACCATCTGCGCGGTAACCTCCTGAGGCCAGTTACCTACTTTTTCCGCCACCACGCCATGGTCGCCCACCATAATTATAACAGCCTTATGCCTGATTTGGGGTAGGGGCTTACCCTGAATGCCAGCTAGCTTTATAGACAGCTCCTCCAGCCTCCCCAGGCTACCCTGGGGCTTGGTCAACATATCCTGCCTGGCTTGGGCTTCAGCCATTGCCTTTTCATCCAGGGGTTTTATCATTTCAATTATATTAGATAAAAGTTCTGACATTTCCCTTTTCCTAATTATGCTCTATATAGGATAAGCACCGCATGTCCGGCAAAATGATGCCCCCTTTTCAACATTTGAACCGCAATCTGGACAGCCTCCTTCGTCAGTAGCCCTGAGGTAAGGAATGCCTATCACACTTCGGTAAATCTCGTAGTAGAAAAGATGCTCTTTACTTCTGATGACAACCCTATCTTCTTTAAGGTATCTCATCTGCTTTTCGCTGAATTCAAGGTCGGAGATTTTAGAATCAAACAGGGAGGGGAGTATGGTGGTGCCAGTGCCCACTTCTATTGGTGCCTTTACTCTCCATACTAATTCCTGTGGCATAATATTCTCAAAAGCCTTGCGCAGAATCCACTTACCCCACACCTGTCCCCCCTCACTTTTAACCTTCAGCCCCACATCCAAGTCTGTAGCGAAGGCTTTGAATTTTGGGTCTAAGTATGGAAGTCTGGCTTCTACCCCCAGCTCCTTAGCCAGGTATATTGAAGAAAACCTCATATTAGCCCACAGCTTTTTCAGCGCTGTGTCCAGTTGCTCTCTGGTAAGTCCGAAGAGGAAGCTGTAGCCGCCAAAAAGCTCGTCGCACCCATCCCCCGTCATAAGGGTTGATATACCCTGGTCTCTGCCTATTTTCAGCGCAACATAGATAGCGGCACTATTGCGAATTTCCATGGGGTCAAAGGATTCCATAACCCTGATTGTAGCTCGAATAGCCTCGTCCAGTTCCTCATCCCCAAAATAGTGGATATAATGCTTCAGCTCCAAGCGACTCGCTACTAGCTTGGCATAGTCAATATCCGGTGCCGGAGCGCCACGCAGTGCCACGGTAATACAGCCTGGTTTGACCCACTTTGAAGTAAGATAGGCTAGTATGGCTGTATCCAGTCCTCCAGAGAGGAGAAGCCCATCGGTTAGATTACGCTTCACGCTTTCTTCGAGTGCTTGGATAATAGTTTCAAAATTGAAAGCAGGCGATTCCAAAGCCCTAGATGCTGACATTTAGTTCTCCCTTTTGCTTTAATTTTTGGATGGTGGCAATAAGCTTCTGGCACTCGGGCATGGTGCGGGGGGCAATGCGGACATACTCAGGTAGTCCAAAGGAAGCGCAGTCGCGCACTAAGATACCATGCCTGATTAAAGCAGCACGGCACGTTTTGCCACTACCTACTTTTACCAGGAAGAAGTTTGCTCTAGATGGAAGCGATGGGAAGCCAATCCGGGAAAGCTCACCTACCAGGAATTCCTTTGCTGCCATAATCTTTGTCTTACACCGGTCAAGATAGTCTGCATCTCTTAGAGCCATGACTCCAGCCTTTTGCGCCACGATATTGACATTCCATGGTGGCAGAACCTTACGCAAATTACTGATAACCTCCTCGTGAGCAATACCATAGCCAAGGCGCAGGCCGGCTAAGGCATAATCTTTGGTCATGGAACGCAGGATAATGACATTGCCCCGGGAAATCAAGTTCAGGGAAGACCAGCTTTCGTCGACAAAAGCAATGTAAGCCTCATCTATGATGAGTAAGCTTCCTCCGCAGGCATCTAAAACCAGTTCAGCCTCTTGCCTAGAGAGGTATTGACCAGTAGGGTTGTTGGGATTGCAGATAAAAACTCCTTTAGGGCAGTGTTGCCTGATAAGCTTAGCCGTCTCTTCTATCCTAAACGCAAAGCTGTCCCCTACCCTCGCCCAATGCTTAAAAACCCTGGAGCCAACGATTTGGCAGGCAACTTCATATTCGCCAAAGGTTGGCTCAAGAATCAAGATAGAGTCTCTTTGCCCAAAGTAAGTCAAAGCAACAAGACGAATAAGCTCTATAACACCGCTTCCCACCAAAATGTTATCCGGAGCTACCCCTAACTTTTCCGAGAGGCACTGCCTGAGTTCAGTTGCCTCAGAATCAGGGTAGTGATTGATGGCTATCTGGTTAAGAATCTTCTTTACTCCTGGCGGGGGTGGAAAGGGGTTAGAGCAGACACTAAAGTCAAGAACCTCCTCAGGAGTAAGACCCATAGTGCTCAACTCAGCATGATTGGGTCCGCCATGAGGACAGGCTTTCAGGTTTTCTACCTCAGGTTTAGGACGTAACCGCAAAGCGAATCACCTCTACCAGGAAACATAATAATGACCAGCTCAGCGCGGCAATTAGCATCAGCTTTATCGCAACATCAATGGTCGCCGGTACTAGTGCGGCACTTGCCCTACCCAGTTTATAGTGTCCCACCTTTTCCAGTTGCACATTGAGCGCACCAGCCATTGCTGACATTGACCAGCCAGAGTTGGGACTCTCAGTTTTGGAATGGTCGCTGAGCACAGTCTGCCATGATGACCTAGCATCTCTTCTAGACAGGAAAGTAGCCAAGACCAAGAGTAATGCCGTGAGTCTCGCCGGTATAAAATTAAGCACATCATCCAATCTACTGGCAAACTTGCCCAGATACTCGTATTTCCCATGATAGCCTACCATAGCATCCAGGGTGTTGACTACCCGATAGGCAACGGCTCCGAGAACACCAAAGAGCAGGAAATAAAATAAAGGAGCAACAAAGCTGTCACAAGCATTCTCCGCCACCGACTCTACAGTAGCTGATACAAGCAACGGTTTTGGTAAACCCTGAGTGTTACGGCTGACCAAGGAGCGTAACTCAAAACGCGCTTCATCCAGTTTTTCTTTTAGCAGAAGCTCCTTGATTTGAAGTGCTGCCCGCCGCAATTGCCTCAGGGAGAAGGTCGCTTTTAGAAGCAACGCTCCCATAATCACATACGCGGCAAAGCTAAGACCCTTTAGATAAAGGAGCAGAAAATAGACAGGAACGGTGAACACTCCTATAGTGAATAGGGTTATCCCTGCCCCGTAGATAAACTGGACTAAAGGGGGATGACCAAAACTACCCCTTTCCAAGAACAAGACCACTTTACCCATCCACACCACGGGATGAATGGCGCGGGGTGGTTCACCCAAAGCCAAATCAACAGCGAGAGCGATGGGCAGTATCAACAGAATATCCATAATTCCCCAATCCCTGCCATAAAAGTAGCCTTACTTAAACAGTTCCGGGTGAATAATTTTTGCCATTTCCTCTAGCCCCTGGACAATACGGGGCCCGGGACGGTTGACCAGGTCTCCGTCAATAGGATAAATTCTGCCCTGTTTTATCGCTGATATCTTTTGCCAGACAGGGTGCTGTTTCAGCCCCGCTATCGGCGTTACCGCTGACCCATGGCTAGCATCAACTATAATGACCTGGGGGTCAGCGGCAATTACCTCCTCAATGCTGAACTGTACCCACGGAGCCAGGGCTTTAGCGGCAATATTCTCCCCACCAGCCATAGTAATAAGCGAGTCAACGAAGGAGCCGGGACCAGCTGTCCACGGATGATTCAGGTCAGTGGTAGCGAAGGTATAGAAGACTTTGACCCTGGGAGTATCTTTCACCCTGGTAGAGACACGAAGCATCCTAGCCTGCATATCCTTAATTACTTCCTTAGCTTTCCCTCCCGTGCCAGTAGCCTTCCCCACTAATTCAATATCTTTTAGAATGCCGTCAATATCCTTGGGGTCTAGGACGATATATGTAATCCCCAAACTGCCGAGTTGAGTCATAACATACTCCACACTGCCATTGGTCAAGACCAGGTCCGGGTTGAGAGCAACAATGTTTTCAATTGACGGGTTAAAAAAACCGCCAACTTTCGGTTTAGCCTTGGCTGCCTCGGGATAGTCACAATACTCGCTAACCCCAACTACTTTTTCTTCCAAGCCAAGAGCAAAAAGTATCTCGGTGATACCTGGCACATGAGATACAATTCGCTCTGGAGCTTTATCTATTCTCACCGCCCGACCTGAGTCATCGGTAAAAGTTCCCGGCGAAGGCTGAGAACCACAACCCATCGTTAGAGTAGCTAATAAGCTCAAAATCATGAAGATGCCAATAGCCAATCGTATCTGCCTCATTCAAAATAACCTCGCACTAATATTGGACAAAAATAAATCCCCCTCTGCTCAATACAGCGAGGGGGATTCCTCACCAGAATCTGGTCATTAATCCCACCACCTTTCTCCGCGGAGGCTTGATGACACCTAAAGGCACGGCGTTCTGGCTTCCGGTAAAATTACCAGTCACAGCAGGCGGGACTGCGTCGGACTTGCACCGACTTGCTATCCGCTATACCTGAGCTAACTCAGGCACCTTTAGGCTATTTATTCTTTTGACCCCTAGGATACAGGAATTTGACAAAAAATGCAAGTTGACTCAGTAGCGGTAAGGGACACAAACGGGTTCAAAAATTAACTACTTTTTCAAGGCCTTAATAAAAGTATCAAGGGTCATAGCAGCCATGGTGATGGTTTGAAGGGTTCCTCTCGAACCCAATTCTACCGCCACCTTGGCTATGACTTCATTACTTGGAGCTTCCAAGATATTGACGAAATCATACCGTCCCAAGATGGCATACTGAGCCAGTATCTTCACCCCCATACTCTCTACTTCTTTATTAACCTCTTTAATTCTTTCCGGTTTTTCCTTTATGGTCTTCCTTCCCTCATCGGTGAGGTTTGTGAGCATAAGATAAATAGCCATTTCCCCCTCCTTTAATTAGGATTTTCTAGATATTGTTTGTGTCCCTTACCCAGCTCTGTTTCCCGGATATTTGTGAAATGTGTCCCTAACTTATAGCACAAAATGCAGGGCTTGTCTATAGTCAATCATCGAGGCTGTTAAGCAACCTATCCCCCTCTCCATAATAGTAAGATATATTCTTCGCATGAGGGGGATAAATAGGGGATGAGGCTGATAACAATCTAAATTATCGTCTCACTGAGGAGTCAGCTTAGCCTCTACCGAGGAAAGAATATCCCCGACTTCTGCTTCAAATAATCCAACCTTCCGGGCAATGCCTTCTAGCGGCACCTCTTTGCCGGTGGCAAATCCCCTATACAGCAAATAAATAGCTTGAGCCAGATTGTCTAGCCCTTTGGCATCAAGGTCAAGCAAAGAGGTAATCTCATCATGCTCAGTAGCTAAGATGCGCATTATGGAAGCATCATCACGCAAAGCCTGGGCATAGTCGGCACGCGCTTTCTCATGTTCGCCCAAATTTTCATAGACGATGGCTCTATTGTAAAGAAACCGGGCATTACCCGGATAGAGGCGCAGGGCACTGGAATAAAATTTAACAGCAGTATAAAAGTCCTGACTATCCAAGCACTGATTCCCCCGAATATAGAGTGTTATGGCATCGGCACACTGGTCGGGCAGGTAACATATCTCTTCCAGCCTACTCAGCTCCCTCAGTTCCATGTCTTCAATCCACCACACTCCGCCTCGCTTAACCATTAGCCCCACCCTTTTGTGCCTGACATTCTTTGAACCGTACCATAAATCAATAAAGCGCCGTTTACGGTCGCTAAGTCTCACCAAAGCAGCAGTATGGGACACATGTCTTCCGCCATTATCTATAACCACCTCCACAATACCGACATCAAGATCAAATAACCGACCCAGCAGTGTGAATAGCTTTGCATAACCTAGACAGTCGGCACTACCCTGTCGTAAAACCTCACCCAAATCAAAAACCCTGCCCCTTTTTACGTTTGCCCTGATAAAATCGTAGAGCCAGCTAATAATTTTAATTTCAAGCTGCCTCCTAAAGCGACTGCTTTGTATTCTACTCAGGCTTTCTCTAACTAGGGCAGCTAGCTCTATCACGCTTTTCCTAGTTCGGGCAAAGTGTTTCAGCCCATCTAGCAACTCAGGTCTTTGCCAGCCATTGATAATTGCCTCTATCTGCTCCGTCTCAGGGGCATCAGCAAAGGGTTTGTGTGTGTACATCTCTCTGAGTATATTATAGATTATTTTTAGCTACGGGTAATATACTGTAGGAGAAGATACTATCGGTCATGTCTTGACTACTTAGCTACCAGCGGGTAGACTGATTAGGTTGGTGAGCAATGAAAGTTATAGGTCTTACTGGCGGTATAGCTAGTGGCAAAAGCACTGTTGCTGGTTTTCTGGCGGAACTGGGTGCGGTTGTCATAGATGCCGATAAGGTTGGGCATGAAGTATTTAAGCCTGATACCGAACCGTGGCGAGAAGTGGTGACTGCTTTTGGCACCGGGATTCTTAAGCCTAATGGTGAGATTGACCGTAGTAAGCTGGGGGAAATAGTGTTTGGAAATCCTGACTCTCTGGCAAGGCTGAACCAGATAATGCACCCCCGGATAAATGATATGGTAAAGGCTCAGATTGAGGAGTATCAGCGACAGGGGGTGGATTTGGTGGTGCTTGAAGCACCTCTCTTGCTGGAGGCTGGCTGGACTTCTTTGGTAGACGAGGTTTGGGTTACTGTAGCCCCTGAGTCCATAGTGCTCAGACGACTTAAGAAAAAGACCGGGATGTCCCGCGAGCAATCTCTGGCTCGTATCCGCTCACAATTGCCTTCAGAGGAGCGGATAAAACGAGCCGATGTAGTCATAGATACCGATTGTAGCCTTGATGAGGTGCGGGCGAAGGTAAAAGAGCTATGGCAAAAGCTGGCACTTGACACTTAACTATGACGGCTGGTAGAATATGTGGGTTCAGGAGGCTAGAGATTTACGCTATTATTGAAACTGGCGGCAAGCAGTATAAAGTAAGCCCTGGTCAGACCATAGATGTAGAGCGTCTGGATGTGGCTGAGGGCAATACAGTTGAGCTGGATAAGGTATTACTTATTGCCGATGGTGATAAGGTGAGAGTGGGCACGCCTACTGTTGAGGGGGCGAAGGTAGTTGCCACTTCACAGGGAGAGGGCAAGGGCAAGAAGATTATTGTTTTTAAGTATAAGCCCAAGTCGACTTATCACCGGAAGACAGGACATCGTCAACTTTATACCAGGCTAGTTATTGATAAGATAATTGGGCCAGAGGCTATGCCAGTTGAGCCGGCTAAGAAGGTCCGGCGGCGTAAGAAAGAGGTGACTAAAGATGGCACATAAGAAGGGAGGGGGTAGCACTCGCTGTGGTCGGGATAGCAAGTCAAAGCGGCTTGGGGTAAAAAGATATGCTGGTCAGAGGGTAAATGCCGGGACTATTTTGGTGCGTCAGCGCGGTACCCGCATTCATCCGGGCAATAATGTTGGTGTTGGCAAGGATTATACTATTTATTCTCTTATTGATGGCGTGGTCAAATTTGAGCCTACCAGCAATAACAGGAGGAAGGTTAGCGTTTACGCTAGCTAAATGATATGAAGGATAAGATTCACCCCAAATATTATACCGATGCCCAGGTAATTTGTGCTTGTGGTAATACCTTTACCACCGGCTCCACTAAGAAGGTGCTGAAAGTTGAACTTTGTAGTAAGTGTCATCCGTTTTTTACTGGGGAGCGCAGGGTGGTAGATACCGCTGGGCGGGTTGAGCGGTTTAAGAAGCGCTACAAGGTGGAAGGCTAAGCAGATTAACTTAAAGGAGGTAAGGAGCGGGGTTACAGACCGCTCCTTTTTGCTTATTAAGGGGATTTTTATGGCTGAGAGGTTTCACTACGGGGGGCAGGCGGTTATTGAGGGGGTGATGATGCGAGGGCGGAAGACCATGGTAACCGCAGTGCGTCGTCCTAGTGGTGGGCTGGCTATAGATACTGAACCACTACCTGGTATCTACACTGGTTGGATGAGACGAGTTCCGTTAATACGGGGCGTCATTGTTTTGATTGAGGCTTTAGTTCTGGGCATTAAGACCCTGCTCTATTCGGCTAATGTGTCTCTGGAGGAGGAAAAGACGGAGATTTCTGGGGGGTTGGTCTGGGCTATGGTAGCTGTTTCTCTGGCTTTTGCCGTCGCTCTGTTCTTTATGGCTCCTCTTTTTCTCACCAGGTTACTTGACCCATATATTGGGTCGTCTCTGGTGTTCAACCTGATAGAAGGTTTATTCCGACTGGCTATTTTCATCGTTTACCTTAAGTTGATAGCGCTAGTGCCTGAGATTAAGCGAATATTTGCTTATCATGGTGCTGAGCACAAGGCGGTAAATGCCTATGAGGATGGTGTTCCACTAGAGGTAGAGGCAGCCAGAGGGTATAATACGGCTCATGTGCGTTGTGGCACCAGCTTCCTATTTTTCGTTTTGATTATAGCCATTATAGTTTTTGTTCTTGTTGGTCGGCCTTCCTTTTGGTTAATGGTATTGTCGCGAATCATTCTTATCCCAGTTATCGCTGCCCTTGGTTATGAAGTTATCTATTTTGGTGCCAACCATGCTAAAAATGGGTTAGTCAGGGCAGTTCTAGCCCCCGGCTTGTGGCTACAGGCATTGACTACCAGAGAACCCGATGATAGCCAGCTAGAGGTCGCCCTATCGGCGTTAAGGAAGGTAGTAGAGATTGAACAGCTTAAAGAGGCAGCTTAGGCTTCCTCTGATGGCTTATCTTCCTGATAGGATACTATGGTAAAGAATTCTAAACTGGATTAACAGTATGGTGGGGGTCATGCCATATTAAAGACAGGTATTGACGGTCTCTATATCCCCATAATCTGCACTTTTGCGTTATTTTTAACTGGTGAAGAGTATCAATATCTAGATGCATTTCTTGTAATCTTCTTTGGGCCTCTCCACAGAGTTCGCTAACTTCCATGTCATGGCAACTAGGCTGGCGCAGAATTTAGTCCCAAGTCATAGTTTCATAAGCTTGTAAGCGGGGAAGTAATTCTTTGAAAAACTTTTGAATTATGACCTTCCCCCATCCCCACTCTTCATGGCCATAATCAATGTATCCATCATCTACACGCCATTTGAACTTTAGTTGGCGGAGGCCATCAACATCTTCGGCTATATGAACAGTTTTTTTACTAGAGGGTTGGTAATTGGCCTTTACCCTTTTGCGTTTGGACATCCATCAAATTTCCTGAGAGGGTGGAAGACCGCTATAGTATTCAGACATAGAGGCTAAAGTAATTTCATTTTCGCAGTTCTGTCCAATAGGAATCCCTTCACGGGCTTCATTCCATGGTTTTTCCATATGCGTTAAGTCGCTAAGCCATTGAGCAGGTTTATCACCATAAGCCTGTAATACAGCATCTATAGTCTCTTTTTCTTCTAGTTTTAGATTGTTTGTATTTCCCTTATCCAAGCCAGAAATTTGGAACATCCCGTTGTGCTCATCATATAATTCGCGCACAACGGGGCCGCTTGCCCAAGCCTCAATCCTTTCCGCAAATATAGGCTTTTCATCCCAAACAACAGACCATGCTTGACTATAATAAACGAGCTTTTGCAGCTTCATTGTGGTCATAGGACCTTGTTTCTCTAGTATATATTTTGCAACATCAAATACATTAGCCATATCTATCCCCTCTATCACACTCCTACTATAATTTTAACACTATATCCGCCTTTGTCAACACCCGCACTATGCATTTTAGCACATATGTTCCATTATCCGCAAGTTACTTATGTCCCTGGTATACTTACCTTCTTTACTATATATCTTGTTTTTCCAGCTTTTGAAAGAAGCAGGTCTTATTGCCAGTATGGCATACCGGACCTGTTGGTTCTCCCTTAATCAGAATAGTATCGCTATCGCAGTCCTTCCATATTGAGCGTACCTTTATGATGTTGCCTGAGGTTTCTCCCTTGTGCCATAGCTCCTGTCGGCTACGACTGTAAAACCAGACTTCGCCACTGGATAGGGTTCGGCGCAGCGCCTCCTCGTTCATATAGCCTAGCATCAGCACCTCGCCAGTCTCGGCATCCTGCGCTATAGCCGGGATGAGCCCCTTTTCGTTGAACTTTAGGTTGTCTATCAGCTTCAAACCTCTGTCTCCTTATGCATAAGTGAAAGAGAATAGTTGTATGTACTGGCTTTACTTACCGCAACACTTTTTATACTTTTTGCCACTACCACATGGGCAAGGGTCATTTCTACCGACTTTCCGCGGTAGGCTTGGCGTCTGGGGAACTCGTGCTTGCCCTTGCTTAACGTAGTCTATGGCTTCAATTGATGGCATTCTGAAGGAAAACACCGTTTTGCCTTCGCAATTAGTTACTGCAAAATCACCGTTACTTATTATGTCCATCCCTATTAGCACATCAGCATCACCAGCTATGCTTCCTTTAATCACCCTCAATTGGGGAATGACAATTTTATTTGGGAGTATAATGCTGACAAAGTATACTGTTGTTAATACATCTTTTTGACTCGCAGTGTTTACTCTTGCCAAGCTGATAGGTTTCAATCCACATTCGTCAATCACCTTTTGGGAGATTACCGTACCAGTTGCACCAGTATCCCAAATAGAGATGAACTTTTTGGCACCTATATCTTCTGGTCTGGGAGGTGTGGTAAATGATGAACGATTAAATGCTTGTGAAATATAGACATCGTTGAATAATGCGTTTGTTATTCTATTATATGTCGTGGTAAAGGCTAATGGCTGCCTTTGCATTTAACTTCCTATACAAAGGCTACTCTCGAATGATATGTCTGAGTATAGCCCCCACTACCAGGTTCACACTTCTGTACTAAAAAAGTGCCTAGTTCGTGTGTCTCTGCGGTCTTCTCAATAGCTTCTAGTTCTGAATCAAATGCACCTATCACATTACCATCCTTTATTACAACGAATTTCCCATTGTACTTCTCAACTAGTTCGTCTTGATGCTCCAAGTAATACTTAAATTCTTTTTCTAATTTCTCCATCATTGCACACCCCCTTTTGTTGCCCCCGTATGCATTAAGATTATATCATAATAATCAAGTTAGTAACTAGTGCATTATGTCACACTAAGGTATTACACAATCCATTATGTAACAAATGGCTTTCTTGTTTACGTTTAGCTAACAGTGGCTAGTGCCTGTTTCAGATTTATGTCTCCGGTGTAAAGTGCCTTGCCTACTATGGCGCCCTCTACGCCGAGTGCTTTGAGCATCTTGAGGTGGTTTAGCGATGAGATGCCGCCAGCGGCGATGACCGGTCGTTTGACTTCGTTTACCAGCTCGGAAATAGCGGCAAAGTTGGGCTCGGTGAGGGTGCCATCACGGTTAATATCGGTGTAGATAAAACGCTTTACCCCTAGCCGTATCATGGATTTGGCAAATTCTACAGCATTTCGCTCTACTTCTTGAAGCCAGCCATGTGTGGCAATCCTCCCCTCCCGGGCATCAATGCTAACAATAATAGATTCGCTGAACTTGAGGCAGGCTTCCTTAATCAGCTTGGGGTTTTCCACGGCGGCAGTACTCAGGATGACACGGTCTATGCCAGCTTTTAGCAATTGCTCTATTGTTTCCAGATGGCGGATTCCGCCACCCACCTGGGCAGGGATTAATACGGCACGCGCTATCTCGGTAATAATATCCAGATTGCAAAGTTCACCCTTGGCTGCGCCATCAAGGTCAACAATATGCAGCCGCGGTGCCCCCAGCGATTGCCACTCTAAAGCCACCTCTACCGGGTCATCAGAAAATACTGTTTCCTGGTCATAATCACCCTGATACAGGCGAACACACTTACCCCGTCTCAGGTCTACCGCCGGGATTACTTCTATTCCAGCTACCTCAATTATAGATTAATGTTGGAATACTTACGCCACGGTTTGGCCTTAAATGCTTTTTGGTCCTTGTTTTTATTTTCCAGAATATCCAGCGCTCTGTTTATGACTTTCCTGGTATCGCTGGGCATTATTACCTCGTCAATGTAACCTCGCTCGGCGCCTCGATATGGGTTTTCATAGAGGTCACTGTACTCCTTTATTCTCTTGGCTTGTGTCTCTTTTGGATTTGCTGAATCCCTTATCTCCTTGGCAAATATGACACTGGCTGCAGTTTCGGCACCGACAATGGTAACCCGGGCTGTGGGCCAGGCAAAGACAAGGTCAGCACCTATGCCTTTATCCAGCATCCCGTAGTGAGCACCGGCATAGGACTTCCTCGCCATAATTGCAATCAAAGGTATAGTGGCATCCGCCCAGGCAAAAAGTAACTTGGCGCCATGGCGCAAGATACCTTTCCAATCTTGGTCAGAACCTATCATATAACCCGGGCAATCGGCAAGAGCAACCACCGGGATGTTGAACAGGTCACAGGTTCTGACAAACCGTGCCCCTTTGTCTGCGGCATCAATATCGATAACTCCCGCTGCCCACATCGGCTGATTTGACCAGATGCCCACCGGGCGGCCATTGAAGCGGGCAAAACCGGTTATTACACTCTTGGCGTGGTCTTTTAGCGTCTCAAAGAAATGGCCATCATCTACTATGGCTTTGATTACCTTATACATATCATAAGGCTGAGTTGGCTTGTCTGGAATTATAGTATCAAGCTCCGGGCATGTACGCCACGGGTCATCACTAGTCTGGATACGAGGGGGCATTTCCCTGTTATTGGATGGAAAGAAGGACAAAAGCTCTTTGGCTTTGTCCAAGGCATCCTTATCATCCTCGGCTACTACGTGAGTCTGTCCTGATTTAACGGCGTGTGCTTTCCATCCTGAGAGTTCTTGAAGTGAGATTTCCTCGCCGAGTTGCGTCTTAACGAAGGCAGGACCAGCAATCCCCATGAAGCCGGTATTCCGACACTGGATGATAAAATCCTGCATGATTGGGTGATAAGCCTGTCCCCCCAGGCAGGGGCCCAGCAGTAAAGCTAGCTGTGGAACAATGCCTGACGCCTCGATTTGAGTCCGGAACA
>Ga0315289_10009605_pt1 | contig 13917 bp, 13 predicted proteins | sample YL17G11_40_MG_FD_203452 | JGI IMG/M metagenome (GOLD analysis project Ga0315289, IMG submission 203452) | Sediment microbial communities from Yellowstone Lake, YNP, Wyoming, USA - YL17G11_40 | ecosystem: Environmental > Aquatic > Freshwater > Lake > Sediment | place: USA: Wyoming | collected...
GCGGTTGGTGCTGGTCCCACTGGGCCTCGAGAGCCTGCAGCTCATCGCCCTCTGTCTGGTCCTGGCGCTGCTCGTGCTGCTGCCCGCCGGCGGAAAGGCGGGGCGGATCCTGCCGGTCATGAACTGCGCGGTATTGGGGGTCGGCCTGCTCACCGCGGGGTCCGGCGTGTTGGGGAGCCTGGTGACCGGGCTGGCGGCGGGCGCGGGCTACTTGCTGGCCGCGGTGGTGTTTTCCGGGCTGCGCGAGCGGCTGGAGATGGAGCGGGCGCCGCGAGCGCTGCACGGGCTGCCTCTGTACCTGGTGACCATGGGGCTCATGAGTATGGCTTTCCTGGCCTTCGACCGCGTGCTCCTCGCCCGGCTGGCCGGGTGAGCGGAGCGCCTTTAAGAAAAAAGCTGGGAAATGGCGGGCGATGGTGATACAATGAGGAGGCGGCCTTCCCTGACATGAGCAAATCGCTGCGGTTGATATTCGGGACCTACAACCATCAGCCGGAGGGGAACCTCCCCGAGCGCTTCGAGGGAACCTACCAGAGCGCCTACAAGCCGTTCCTGAGCCTGCTGTACAATCACCCGCGGTTGCCGGTGGTCCTGTACTACTGCGGCTCCCTCTTCGAATGGCTGGAGGAGCAGCACCCGGAGTTTCTTACGCTCCTGCGCGAGATGGTGCGTCGCCAGCAGGTGGAGCTGCTAGGCGGTGGTTTCTACTCGCCCATTCTCAGCCTGATCCCCGACGGGGACAAGCTCGGCCAGATCGAGAAACTCACGACCTACCTGCGCACCACCTTCGGGGTGCGGCCTCGGGGCGGGTGGCTGGCCGAGAGGGTCTGGGAGCCCACGCTGGCGCGTATCCTGCGCAACAGCGGCCTGGAGTACACCTTCCTGGACGACCGGCACTTCCACATCGCCGGCATCGGCCCCGAGGAATGCTTCGCCCCTTACCTGGTGGAAGAGCAGGGCAAGATCATCAGCGTCCTGCCTATTCGCAATGCTCTGGTCGAGATGATCCCGTTGCGCACACCGGCTGAGATGGTGCAGGCCCTTCGCGAATTGGCGGGCGATCAGGGCTGCAGGACGGCGGCGGTCCTGCTGGAAGGCGAGCGGCTGGGGGAGCGGGAGGGGACGCACCGCATCTGCTACCAGGAGAAGTGGCTGGAGACCTTCTTCGATCTCGTGGAGGCCAACCGCGAGTGGCTGCAGCCGGTCACCCCGCGGTTGGAGGGCGCGGTGTTGCAGCCGCGGGGCCGGGTGTACTTCCCCTGCCTGGCCCACGGTGAGCTCATGAGAGCGGCCCTGGACACCGAGCGCCAGAAGACCTTCCTGGAGGCCGCCAGGCGCCTGCGCCGGCCGGATGCCGACGCCTACATGCCCGGCGGCTACTTCCGGCAGTTCATTACCAAGTACCCGGAGCTCAACCTGCTGTATTCGCGCCTCTTGTACACGCACCTGCTGGTCAACCAGATGCGCGGGGACAAGTCCCGGAAGAAGTCCGCGCTGGAGGAGCTGTGGCGGGGGCAGAACGGCTCCGTCTATTGGCACGGGGACGGCCCCGGCAGCGGCATCTTCGACGCCCGCCTGCGCCAGTCCAGCTACCGCGCCTTCATCGAGGCTGAAAAGATCGCCCGCAGCGGGCAGAGCTTTCTGCCCTCGATCATCCCCGCGGATTTCGACATGGACGGAGAGCCGGAGTACCTCTACCAGGGTAAAACCCTGAACGCGGTGGTGGAGCTCCGCGGCGCAGGGCTCGCGGAGCTGGATTTCCTGCCCTGTCCCTGGAACTACCTCGGCACGATCGCCCGCTGGCCTCAGCCCTACCACCGCTTCAAGTACGAGGGCTGTGATTGGTACCTGCGGCAGGCGTTCCTGGACCATTTTTTCGGCCCCGAAACCCAGGTCGAGGCCTTCGACCGCATGACCTACGCCGAGCAGGGGGATTTCCTGAACCAGCCCTTCGAAGTGGCTCACCTGCGGCGGGAGCACGAGGACATCGGTCTCACCCGGACCGGGCGCCTGCGCCTGCGCCGCAAGGACCACCCCTTCACGGTGCAGAAGCGCTACCGCTTCAAGGACGGTTCGATCGAATGCGTGCTGCTGCTGCGCAACGATTCCCCCGCCAAGCTGGATCTATGGTATGGCCTGGAGATGAACTTCTCGCTGCCTTCGCGTGGCGAGTCCCGCATCCTGGCGCTGAAGGGCAGCCAGAAGCGGGAGCTGGGCACCGACCGTGCCGAGGCGGACAAGCTGGAAGGAGTTCTGGTGCGGGACCTGGCCAACTCGGTGGCCATCAGGCTGGAGGCTGCGAGCCCCTTCACCCTGTGGAGCCTGCCCGTGGAGACGGTTTCCTACCCGCCCGCGGGGCGGACGCGCCAATACCAGTCCAGCTGCCTGGTCCTCTCGTGGAAATTCTCGCTCCCGGCGGGGGAGCAATGGGAAGGGAAGGTCTCGCTGCAGTTGGAGCAGGAGTAAGGGCGGGCTACCGTCCGCGCAGGCCAAGCAGGCAGGCATCCAGCCAGGGTTCCACCGCGGCATAGTACAGCTGCCTGGCCAGCAGCAGCTCCAGAACCGAGCGCTCGAGATTCCCCTGCAGGTAGTACACCTGGCCCAGGTAGAAGTGCGCTCGCGCCTCGGCCGCCGCCGAGCGTCGCACCGCGAGAAAGGCGAGGAGCCCTTTCTCCGCCCCCGGCAGGTCCCCCTTGAGCAGGTAGTCCGCGAGCAGGACGCCTAGGCCGAAACCCTCGGACTCGCCACCGGCGCCCAGGTCCTCGCTCAGCGCCTGGACCGGCAGCATGCGGGCGGCGCGTGGGGGAGCCTCCGCCAGCACGGCTTCCACGGCGCGTCGGGTGGCGGGGCTGATCGGCCGCGCGGCGGGAAGCGGCGTCGCCGGCATCCCCATGGCGTCATCCAGGGCGAGGTAGGGCAGGGGCGCGGAGCGAGCCGAGGGCGCCGCTGCCGCGGGCTCAGGCGCCGGCGCCGCTGCCGCGGATGATGCTGCCGCTGCCGCAGGCGTAAGCCCCGCGGAGGGCGGCAGCAGGCCTATCCGGCCGGCGCCCATCGGCACCTGGACGGGACGGGTCGTGGAGCTCTCGCCTGCGGCGAGCTCCGGCTTGCCGATCTTGAACAACCCGGCATCGATGAGCGCATAATAATAGTCGAGTCCTGGGATCGGGAAATCCTCGTACCCGCGCACCCCCGGATCCAGGGCAACCGGCGAGGAGGCGGCCAGCAGGTCCTCGCCGGAGCGCATCGGGTACAGGCTGCGGAACAGCAGCAGCTCGCGGTCGCCGCGGCTCGCCTGGAAGCGCAGGCGGACGGCGTCCTCGACCACCTCGGCGGTAAGGCCGCTGATGCGCGCGGCCAGGTCCGGTTCCGGGGCTACGTCGGCGATCTGGGCCGGCGCGGAGGTTTTATTTCGAAAGGGAATGAACAAAGGGGAGAGCTTTCCGTCGTCCAGCAGCACGGCATAGAAATAAGCCTCGCGGCCCGGGGGGAAGTCCTCGTAGCTGGCGACCCCTGGCCCGACCGCCGCGACCTGGACCGCGGCCGGGAAGCTCGCCTCGTCGATCTCCCGGGTGTGGCGGTAGATCCTGTACGAGCCCTCGAAACCGGGGACCGGGCGCCAGCTCAAAGTGATGCTGGCCTGCCCGGCCTGGGCCTTCAGGCGGGAGACGAAGGGGGCGGAGACCTCCGGGCGCGCCTCCCGGGCGCCCAGGACGGCCAGCAGCAGGAGGAGAGCCGCTTTTCTCATCCTAGGATACTCTTCGGATGCGGGAAAAGATCATTTGACACAAAATAGGCGATTCTTTACACTTTATCAATCTTATGTTCGTCGCCGTCGCCTGCGACCTGGGCAATGCGGACCATCTCGGGAGCGTGAACAACCTGCTGCTGCAGTACGGGTTCCGGAAGCTGCAGCAGAACCTGTACGAATCCGCCGTTATCAGCGAGAAGAGCCTGCTGCGCCTGAAAAAGGAGCTGGACGGGTTGACCGACTCGTACGACTCCCTGCGCATCTACCAGTATCCGCTGGGGGACACCCTGGTGGTCAGCTCGCTGAAGGAAAAGAAGTGGCGCAAGCTCGTGCTGACGGTTGAAGGAAAGGGACTGTAACATGCTGGAGGAACTGGGCAACCCGCAACAGCGGCTCGTGGAGCAAATCGAGGAATCCTGGAGGCGTCTTTGACCCCGATGCCCTGAAGGGGAAAATGGCCGAGCTGGAGCGCCAGACTGCCGACCCGGACTTCTGGAAGAACCGCGAAAAGGCCGAGGGCACCCTGGGGGTGCTCAAGAAGCTGAAGAAGAAGTACGAGCCGTGGGAGTCCCTGCGCGCCGAGGTGGCGGAACTGGGGCAGCTATACCAGCTGGCGGTGGAGGAGGAGGACCAGTCCCTGGAGCCGGAGCTGCGGCGCAGCCTGGAAGACCTCGAGGCGACCTTCGCCCGCCTCAAGCTCCTGCAGCTCCTGAGCGACGAGAGCGACTCCGCGCCGGCCTTTCTGACGATCCACTCGGGGGCGGGGGGCACCGAGGCCTGCGACTGGGCCGGCATGCTTCTACGCATGTACACGCGCTGGGCCGAGAAGCGCGGCTTCAAGGTCGAGATCATCGACCTGCTGGAGGCCGAAGGCGGCATCAAGTCGGTCACCGTGGAAGTCACCGGGGAGTACGCCTACGGCCTGTTGAGGTCTGAGTCGGGGATCCACCGCCTGGTGCGCATCTCCCCCTTCGACGCCTCCGCCCGGCGGCACACCTCCTTTGCCTCGGTGTTCGCCTCGCCGGTCATTGACGACACCATCGAGGTGGACATCCGTCCCGACGACATCCGCATCGATACCTACCGCGCCGGCGGGGCCGGCGGGCAGCACGTGAACAAGACCGACTCGGCCGTGCGCATCACTCACTTCCCGACGGGCATCGTGGTCCAGTGCCAGAACGAGCGCAGCCAGCACAAGAACAAGGCCACGGCCATGAAGGTCCTGCGCTCCCGGATGTACCAGTACTACCGCCAGCAGCAGGATGTGGAGCGGGCCAAGCAGGAGAAGGAAAAAAAGGACATCTCCTGGGGCAACCAGATCCGTTCCTACGTCTTCCAGCCCTACACCCTGGTCAAGGACCACCGCACCAAGCAGGAGGCGGGGAACATCCAGGCCGTTATGGACGGGGGGCTGAACCAGTTCATCGAGAGCTACCTGGCAAAGGAGTACGAAGGCAAGAAGCTATGGGCATAGACGTCCTGATCGTGGATGACCTGACCTTCATCAAGATGGTCCTCAAGGACCTGGTGGAGAAGGCGGGCTTCCGGGTCGTGGGCGAGGCCTCCGACGGGGAGGAGGCGCTGCGGCTTTTCGCGGAGAAGCGACCGGACATCGTGTTGCTGGACATCACCATGCCCAAGATGGACGGCCTGACCGCGCTGCGCAAGATTTTGGAGACGGACCCGGAGGCCAAGGTCATCATGTGCTCGGCGCTCGGCCAGCAGCGCCTGATCCTCCAGGCCATCCAGATGGGAGCCAAGGATTTCATCGTCAAGCCTTTCCGGCCGGAGCGGGTGATCGGCTCCATCAAGAAGATCCTCGACATCCAATGAGGCGCGCGCTTGTCCCGGCCCTGCTCCTGGTCATCCTCCTGCCTCGCTCCTCGGCGGCGGCCTCGGCCGACGACGAACCCTTTTGGACCGTCGGGATGGCCGCTTTCGCCGGCCGGGGCCTAGGCCCCGAAAACCTGTACCTACTGCATAGTTTCCCCCTAGCCTTGCGGGAACGCCTCGCCTCCGTGCGCCTGCACTTCTTCGGCGCCGAGGAGCGAGCCGGGTACCAGCAGGCGGTGATCCGGCGCGCCGCTCGCGGCCGGGGTGTGCAGCTGGAAAATCTCCGGCGCGAGCGGGACGCCTTGTTCTTCCGGGGACAGGACGCGGCCGAATTGCAGCGTCAGCAGGCGTCCTATGATCTGCGGATCCGGCAGGCCGTCGAGGAGCTCGCCCGTCTGCGGGAACTGGACCCGGCCGGGGTCGCGTTCCCCGAGCGCAAGGAGGTGCGCTTCGCCGCGGGGTCCGGCGGCGAGCTGCTGCTGGCCGAACCGGGCCGCGCGACGCTGCGCGCGGCGCAGGCCGCGGCGGTCAACCTCCTGATCTACGGGAGCTTCGAGGAGATCCAGGACTACCTCTACCTGGAGGTGCGGGCGGTGGACACCGCGCTGGAGCGGGAGATCTACTTCTACTCGGACGCGGCCGGGCGCGAGGGCCTCAGCTCCGCGCTGGAGGCGGCGGTGGAGGGCCTGACCCGGGCCCTGTGGGGACGGGACTGGGCCTCGATCGCGGTCGCGGCCTCCCCACGCGAGGCGCGCATCTACCTGGACGGGACGCTGCTCGGCACCGGGCAGGCCCGGCTGGACTTTGTAGGCCCCGGAGAGCGGAGCTTGAGTGTGGAGCTAGAAGGGTACGAGACGGTTTCGCGGCTGGTGACCGTGCAACCCTATTCCCTGACGGAACTCGCCCTGGAGCTGGCAAAGCTGCCGGAAAGCCTGCTCACCATCGGCTCCGAGCCCGCGGGCGCAGCGCTTTACCGAGGATCGACCTGGTTGGGAGTCACCCCCCTGGAGGTGGCGCGGCCGGACGCCCCGGACCGTTTCCTGCTGCGCCTGGAAGGGTTCCGCGACACGCCGCAGTACCTGGGCCCGTCCTCCCCGCAGGCGGTGTCAGTCGTCCTGTCCCCCGCAGCCCTCGACCCCCTGGAGCGGCAGAAACACGAACGCAACCGCTTCTACACGGCCTTCGGGCTGTTCGCCCTCTCGCTGCCGCTGCCGCTGTTCTCCTGGGGGTACGTGACCGACTACATGGTGAGCTACCAGAGCGCGGTGACCGACGGCAACTTGGTCGAGGCCCAGCGCCTCTACGATACCGGCAACGGCTTCTACTACGCGTACCTGGGAACGCTGGGGCTGTCCGTAGGGTTGGCCGTGAACATGCTGATCCAACTGGCCCGCTACATCCGCACCGCCGACCGCAGAGGCTGAAGCGCGCGGGGAGGAGGGAGTCGAGGTGAAAGGGTTCGGGGCCCGGCTGAGGGAGCTGTTCGGCCTTCCGGTCCGTGACGAGGAGTTCTTCGAGAGCCTCGCCGACATACTGCTGGAGGCGGACATCGGTCCGGCCGCGGCGGGCCGCCTGCTGGGCGAGCTGCGGGAGCAGGTCCGGCGGCAGGGGGGGCGCGACCGCGAGAGCTTCCTGGCCGGCCTGAAGGGCCTCCTGGCAGCTTCACTGCGCGTAGAAGCGCTGGAGCCCGCCCCGGGCATCCTCAACCTCTTCCTGGTCCTGGGGGTGAACGGGGTTGGAAAGACCACCACCATCGCCAAGCTGGCCGCCTGGTACCGGCGGCGCGGGAGCAGGGTGTTCCTGGCCGCCGCAGACACCTTCCGGGCCGCGGCCATCGACCAGCTGGCGCTGTGGGGCGAACGCCTAGAGGTACCGGTAGTGCGGCAGGAGCCTGGGGCCGACCCAGGGGCCGTGATCTTCGACGCGATCGCCAGCGCCCGCGCCCGCGGGGGCGACCTGGTGCTGGCGGACACCGCCGGGCGCCTGCACAACAAGGCTCCCCTCATGAAGGAGCTGGGCAAGATCGACAAGATCGTCCGGGCCAGGCTGGATCCCGCCGGCTATCGCAAGATCCTGGTGATCGACGCCACCACCGGGCAGAATGCCCTGCGGCAGGCCGAGGCGTTCCGGGAGGCGGTGGGAGTGGACTCCGTGATCCTGGCCAAGTACGACTCCACGGCCAAGGGGGGGGTGGTCGTCTCGATCTGCCGGGACCTGGGGCTGCCCATCTCCTTCGTGGGCACAGGCGAAAAGCTCGAGGACCTGGAGCCGTTCGACGGCGAGCGGTTCCTCGACGCGCTGGTGGCCCAGGAATGAAGCCTCGGCTGCTGCGGCTGCTCCTGTTGCTCCTGCTGGCTCCGGGCGCCTTTAGCCAACCGGCCGGCTACTACCGCTCGGACGCCATCGGCTTGGCCCTGGCCCCGCTTCCCGGCTTCAGCCGCCAGGAGGAATACCTATTGAGGGTGCAGCGGGAAGGCGAACGGGAGATCCGCACCCTGTATCATGAGGGCAGGGAGCTGCGGCGCTGGGAATTATCGCCGGGCCTGGAAAGGGTGTTCTCCGGGGGTTCCCAGGAGGAGGAGCGGAGCTTCGACGGCGCGGGGCGCCTGGTCAGCGAGAATTCCTACAAGAAGGGCCGGCTGCAGCAGACCGCGCAGTTCCATTACGGCCTTTCCGGTTTGAGCGCGGTGGAGACCTACGGGGCTGACGGGACCCTGCTCGCCCGCGAGCGCTATGAGCTGGGCTCGGGCGGCGAGCTGCGGCGGGTGCGCCGGGAATCGCCGGCACCCGGCCCCGACCGGCAGGCCGGAGAGGAGCTGGCCCTGGTGGCCGCCGATGGCAGGCTCTTCGAGGAGCGCCTCGCCGCCGGCGGCCGGCGGCTGGTAAGCCGCTACAACCCCGACGGCAGGCTGGCCTGTAGCCAGATCTGGCAGGGGCGGGAGCTGCTGGAAACCCTCGAGCTGGCCTACGCTGGCAGCCTCCTGCAGTCCTCGGAGCGGACGGCTTCCGGCGCGCGCACCGTGACCCGCTATGACGCGGAGGGCCGGGAGGCCACGCGGAGGGTGACGCGCGGAGGCAAGACCGTGGAGGACTGGTCATTCCGGTATGACGCCGGAGGGCGCCGGCTGCTGGCCACACGGGTCCACGAGGGGGGGACCGAACAGTGGAGCTACTCCTATGATGCAGCGGGAAGCCTGCAGCGGGAGGAATACCGGGCGCGCGGCCAGCTGGAAAAGGTCGTGCGCTATGCGGGCGAGGGCGCGAGGGTGGAAGAGCTGTACCGCGCCGGCCTGCTTTTTATGGTGGTGAGCTTTCGCGGCGGCGTGAAGGTGCTGGAGGAGTTCGTGGAAGGCGGGCAGGTCGTGCGCCGTAGGGAGTTCGAGGGCGGCCCATGAGCCTGCGCTTTACGGCCTTCGCCGCCTTCCGCCACTTCCGCTCCGGGCGCCGGGGAAGCGGGGCCGCCGCCACCCTGTTCTCGGTGGCCGGCGTGACCGTGGGGGTGGCGACCCTGACCGCTGTCCTGGGGGTGATGAACGGCTTCCAGTTGGGGTTCATCGAGAGCATCCTGGAGGTCTCCTCCTACCACCTGCAGCTCGAATCCCCCGGCGGGGGGCGCCTGGAGGCGCAGACTCTAGAGCGGCTGCGCCGCCTCGCGGGGGTGCGCGCGGTGGTTCCCTTCTCTGAAACCCAGCTCATCGCCGAAGGGCTCTACGACCCGCGGGGCTGCCTGCTGCGCGGGCTGCCCGCCGACGTGACCGCGCTGGACGGTGCCTTCGGCGAGCGGCTGCGGATCGTGGACGGGGATTGGGACTTAAGCGGACCCGCCCAGGTGGTGCTGGGCGTGGAACTGGCCCGATACCTGGGGGTCGGCGTCGGCGACGCGGTCACCCTGCTCGCCCTAGGCGGCGAGCTGGCTCCCGAGCGGCGGACCTACCTGGTGAGCGGGCTGTTCCGCAGCGGGTACTACGAGTTCGACCTGGGTTGGGGCTTCGCGCGCTTATCCAACCGGGAGCCTGTGCGCTATGGGATCAAGATCCGCAACCGCTTCCGCGACCGGGAGGCAGTTGCAGAGGTGCGCCGCCTGCTTGAGGGCGGCGAATACCGCCTCGAGAGCTGGCGCGAGTTCAACCGCGCCTTTTTCGGGGCTTTGCGGATGGAGAAGCTGGTCATGATGGTGCTGATCGGCCTGATCTTCGTGGTCGTCGGTTTCAACATCTACCACGGCCTGCGCCGGGCGGTGCGGGAACGCTTCGAAGAGATCGGCGTCCTGAAGGCCTTGGGGGCCAGCGACTGGGCGGTACGGTCCGTGTTCCTTACCGAAGGCCTGTTCATCGGCCTGGCTGGCAGCGCGCTGGGCCTGGCCTTGGGCCTGCTGGCCTCGGCCAACATCAACGCCGTGTTCAGCGCCGCCGAGTGGCTGGTGAACGCGGCCGGAGCTCTGGCGGCCCGGCTGGCCGCGCCCATGGGCGAGCGCTTCTCCCTGTTCTCCCCGGCGTACTTCTACCTCAGCGAGATCCCCAGCCGGGTTCTGCTCCCCGAGGCTTGCCTCGTGGTGCTGTTTGCGCTGGGCTCCTGCGGCCTGGCGGCCCGCTTCGCCGCGGAGGCGGTGCGCAACGTGAGCCCGATGGAGGTGCTGCACTTTGAATGAAGGCCGTGATAGCGGGGTCGCCCCCGGCTCCCCGATCCTGGAGGTCTGCGGCCTGCGAAAGGTGTTCCGCGCCGGGTCCGAGGAGCTCACCGTCCTGGAGGACGTTTCGCTCGCCGTCGCGGAGGCGAGCACCGTGGTCATCTCCGGGGAAAGCGGCTCCGGCAAGTCCACGCTGCTGCACCTGATCGGCGGGCTGGACACCCCCACCGCGGGCCGGATCAGTTTCCGGGGGACCGAGATCACGAGCCGCAGCGAGGCCGAGCTGGTGGAGTACCGCAACCGCCGGCTGGGCTTCATCTTCCAGCTGCACTATCTGCTGCGGGATTTCACCGCGCTGGAAAACGTGCTCATGCCCGCCGCCATCGCCGGCGCGACCGGCGCGGGGGCGCGCCGGCGGGCCGAGCGCCTGCTGGAGCAGGTTGGCCTCGCCGGTCGCCGGCGGCACTACCCCCTGGAGCTATCCGGGGGGGAGCGCCAGCGGGTCGCCGTGGCGCGCGCGCTGATGAACGACCCCCAGCTGATCCTGGCAGACGAGCCCACGGGCAGCCTGGATGAGCACAACGCGGCCCAGATCCGGGAGCTGCTCTTCGGGCTGGTGGGGGAATACCGCAAGACCATGATCCTGGTCACCCACTCGCGGGAGATCGCCGCGGCCGGGGACGCCCGCCTGGTGTTGGAGCACGGCCGCCTGAGGCGCGCATGAAGGCTCTTTTCCCGCTTTATCTCGGCGTCCGCAACCTGTTCGGCCGCCGCGGCCGGCTCTCGCCCTACCTGTTGGGGTCGGTTTTGGGCATCGCCCTGAGCCTGGTGCCCCTGATCGTGGTGCTCGAGGTGGCCGACGGAATGATCGCGGGCATCACGCGCCGGTACCTGGAGGTCGGGACTTACCACGCCCAGGTGAGCCTCCCGGAGACGACGAGCGCCGAGGAGCTGGCAGCGATCCTGGAGTCCCTGCGCGCCCAGCCGGCGGTGCGCTACGCCATGGTGGAGCGCCAGGGACTCGGGCTGGCCGCGGCCGCGGGCGGGCGCAGCGCGGTCACCATCCGGGCGGTTGCCCCGGAGGTGTACGCGGAGGACGAGGGCTTTCGCAGGTATTTCCGGCTGGAGGCCGGGAGCTTCGACCTGCAGACCCCGGGGTCGATCCTGCTGGGCCGCGAGCTGGGGCAGCGGCTCGGGGCGGGCGTGGGCGACCGAGTCCGGCTGCTCACCTTGCGCGGGGGCGCCAGGAGCGTGCCCCTGGTCACCGCGTTCACCGTGCGGGGGGTCTTTTCCACCGGCTACCAGGAGCTGGACAAGCTCTGGGTCTATGTCCCGCTGGTTGGCGCCGAGCGGCTGCTGGGCGGCAGCGGGGCTTCCCGGTTCATCGGCCTGAAGCTGGACGACCCCTTTACGGACCTGGAACGCAAGCTGGCCCGCCTGGCCCTGCCGGGGGAGGCCCAAGTGTACAGCTGGTACCAGCTGGAAAAGGCCAACTACAAGTCCTTCCAGACCACCCGGGCGCTGCTGCTGTTCATCATGGCCCTGATCGTGGCCGTGGCCGCCGTGAACGTCTCCTCCTCCCTGGTGATGGTCGTACTGGAGAAGACCCCGGAGATCGCCATGCTCAAGGCCATGGGAGCCGGACCGCTGGACATCGGGCTGGCGTTCACGGTCACGGCGCTGGCCACGGGCCTGGCCGGCACCGCCCTGGGTCTGGCCGGCGGCGCCGTCCTGGCCCTGAACATCAACGCCCTGCTCGCCGGGCTGGAGAGGGCCATCAATGCCGCCGGCCGGGCCGCCTTCGCCCTGCTGGCGCCCGCCGTCCGGCTGCCCCGGCCCCCCGCGATCCGCCTTTTCAACACCGAGTTCTACCTGGAAAGCATCCCGATCGATCTGCGCTTCCGCGAGTTGGCCGTGATCGCCGCCGCCACGCTGCTGCTGGCCGTCCTGGCCGCCTGGCTGCCGGCCCTCCGGGCCGGCCGGGTCCGGCCGCTGGACGTCCTGCGTCGTTCCTGAAGGCGGTCCCGCTGCCTGGGCTTGATTTCCTGAGCATTATGCTTATTATTGATGAATGAAGTGCGAGATCTGCGGGAACCGCAAGGCGGTGATCCACATACAGCAGGTCATCGGCAAGGAGCGCGTCGACCTGCATCTCTGCGACACCTGCGCCCTGGAGCGGGGCATCTCCTCCAGCGAGGAGCGCATCGAGCTGTCGATCTCCAGCCTCCTGCACGGGCTAGTAGATCTGCGCAGGATGAAGGGCGCCAAGGAGAAGGCCTGCCCGCGCTGCGGCTCCACCTGGGAGCAGATCGGCAAGCGGCAGCAGATGGGCTGCGGGGAGTGCTACACCCTGTTCGCCAAGGAAATTCAGGCCTACTTCCAGCCCATGGTGGAGAAGCCGCAGCACCGCGGCAAGCTGCCTAAGCGTCTGCGCACGTATAAAACCTACCTAGTTGACGTCGTCAAGCTGAAGGATGGCCTCAAGGAGGCCGTCCGGCGGGAGGACTACGAGAAGGCCGCCCGGATCCGCGATCGTATCAAGGAGCTGGAGAACGTCACGGGGGAGGAGTGATGCCCGACGCGGGGCTCTGGTTCAGCCTCCCGGGTCCGGAAATGGACGTGGCCGTCGCCAGCCGTGTCCGGCTGTCGCGCAACCTCATGGGCTACCTGTTCCCGCCCCTCGCCGCCAAAGCTGAGGAGGAGCAGGTCCGCGACGAGCTGCTCAAGGCCTTCGAAAAGCTGGGCGGCGAGTTCAAGGTGATCCCCCTCGACAGCCTTCCCCCCCTGGAGCGGCGGATCCTGCTGGAGCGCAACCTCATTTCCCAGGCATTCTCGGCGGCGCCCAACCGCTACCTGGTAGTGAGCGAGGACGAGAAGCTGTCCGCCATGATCAACGAGGAGGACCACCTGCGCCTGGTCTGCATCCACAGCGGGCTGGCGTTGGAGGATGCGTACCGCAAGGTGGAGAAGCTGGACGGGCGGCTGGAGCAGAGCCTGCACTACGCCGCCTCCATGGAGTGGGGCTTCCTGGCCACCTCCCTCAACAGCGCCGGCACGGGCTTGCGGGTTTCCGTGATGTTGCACCTGCCCGCGCTGGTCATGGAGGGGAACTTGGGCTGGGCCCTGAAGATGGTCGGCCAGATGGGCCTGGCGATCAAGGGGCACTGGGGTGAGGGGGAGAACTCCCTGGGGGACATGTACCAGATCTCCAACCCGGTGAGCCTGGGGCTGAACGAAAAGGAGATCGTCGAGACCGTGCAGAGCACCGCGATGAGCCTGATGGACTACGAGCGCAAGGCGCGGGCCGAGATGCTCAAGGGCCGGCGGGTGGAGATGGAGGATGCCATCTACCGGGCATACGGGCAGTTGAGCCAGTGCCGCCTGGTGTCCTCCAAGGAGGCCATCGAGCTGCTGGCCAAGGTGCGCCTGGGGGTCAGCCTGGGGGTGCTGGACTCCCCCGGCCTGGAAACGGTCACCGCCCTGATGATCCTGTCGCAGAAATCGCACATCCAAAAAATGCTCGACACAACAGGTGACGAGACGGATAATAAATTAGTAGATTATACTCGCGCCAAGTTACTGCGCAGAGCCTTGGAGGAGGGCAATGTTTAAGGGTTTAACGCAGAGGGCCCAGAAGATCCTGACCGTACTCGCCCAGGAGGAGGCCAAGCGCTTCCACTCGGAGCAGCTCCTTCCCGAGCACATAGTC
>Ga0315289_10009606_pt1 | contig 13916 bp, 9 predicted proteins | sample YL17G11_40_MG_FD_203452 | JGI IMG/M metagenome (GOLD analysis project Ga0315289, IMG submission 203452) | Sediment microbial communities from Yellowstone Lake, YNP, Wyoming, USA - YL17G11_40 | ecosystem: Environmental > Aquatic > Freshwater > Lake > Sediment | place: USA: Wyoming | collected...
AGCTCTGGCTATTTTGGCCGGTCGGGCTCTTGCCGATATGAGCGGTTGGATAACCAAACGGTTTGCAGAAAGAAATATAGTCTGGAAGGGTAGAGTATTAGTCGGATTAATTCTGGCGGTCTTTCTAGTCTATCCTCTTTTTCTAGACAGTGAAAGAATCAACGAATACACTTATTTGGATGGGCGTGCGCAAGCCCGGTTGTGGATAGAGAAAAATATACCGGGGGGGAGTAGTATATTGATAGATTCAGCGGCGCCGGATGTGGATGCCCCGCAATTATTGCCGGATAAAGCCACCATGTTGGAACTGATTGCCGGTGATAAAGGCGCCGGTCGCTACAAATTCTTCCTTAAAAGCGAACAGTATCCCTTCGGGAGACCCACCTATCGGCTCTATCTCCGTCCCTGGGTTGCGGGCGGCGCGATAGAATTTATTCAAACTCACCAGGTTGACTATGTAGTTACCACCGAGTTCATTGACCGGGGACACTACTTTGACCAGATACTTCTGCCCGGCGATGACCATTATGAGGGGGAAGCGGAATACCACCAGTGGCTCGCCGATAACCTGACGCTCCTAAATGTCTTCGGACCCAGCTTTGGGGAAGCCAGTGGAGCAGATGTCTATATTTATAAGACCAGGTAGATACTATAAAATTCACTTCACATTTATCCAAAATAAAAGTGCCGGCTATCCGCCGGCACTTATTCAATATGAGTTCCTCGTTTAACGAAAACCTAAAGCCCCAAATCGTAGCTGGCTTTCAGAAAGAGTATGCGACCTAACAGCAGCTTGTTCGGTTTGGGATACTCCCGCCATTCATTGTAAGCCAGGTAGATGTTGGCGCCGGGAAGATAGTTGTAACCGATAAGACCGTTGAAGGTCCAGGTATAGTCCAGACCGCTGGATTGGATAAAGGTGCGGGCGAAAAGCTTTTTGGTAATCTGGTAGTTGAGCTTGCAGATGAATATCCAGATATTCTCCGTCGGTTTCATGGTTATTCCCTTGTATTGTTCCTGCGTCTTCAGGTTCTCATACTCCACGCTCATCTCCAAGCCCAGGTTGGGCAGAACCTTAAAAGCGGTGGAGAGGTCCATATAGTTCATAATCCAGTAATAATGATGACCATACATATACCAGATGGAGGAGGAAGCCCACTCCATCATCTTGTAGCCCACAAAAAGGTCGTAGTAATCGTTCTTAAACTCCTCAAACCGGTCGGCGCCCCACTCGGCACCGTAATCCCAAAGTCGATAATTGCGCTCGTAACCCCCGCTTATCTCCAGACGATTGGAGAAATAGATGCCGTTATTGGTATAATAGCTTTCCCGAGATTTCATTCCGTGGTAGTTCTGGTAATAATAGAAACTGTGATAGGTGTTCAGCTTATCAATTCCGTGGGAATAGAGCCAATAGTTGTAATCAATGCTCCCCCATCCACCTTTAATTCCCGGATTGGGCAGATAGGACATAATGGCGCGAGCGTATTCCTCCGGCACGGCCTCGTAGCCCATATCGTAGCTCAGGGTGGCTGACGAACGATAGGCTCCCAGATAGTAAGCCATTGGCAGGCGGTTGAGCGAATAATCATCCAGCATAGTCATCTGCCCATCAATCACCGCCCAGTTACCCAGGGAAAGGGTGGTGTCAGCCGAACCGAGCGTGGTGTTGCCCTGCACCTGATTACGATTGAGCATAGTAGCGCCCACGGACCAATAGGGCAAAATACCCTGGTTCAGCCGACCGGCAAACCAGTTGTAATATTCCGGGGTTTTCTGCTTCATCTCCCGGGCGTCATCAGCTTGCAGGTCCAGTAGATATAAGCTGGTCTTGCCGAAAGTGGTATTCAGATTCCCGCCGTATTTTATGTCTCCTATTCGCCGAGAATAAAAGATATATAATGGTGTATCAAAATGCTCCTGACCCTCCAGGAAGAAGGGGCGTTTTTCCGGGTAAAATAGCTCGGTGTCCGGGCTCAGGTTTATTTCGTCCGGGTCTGCTTCCAATTGGGTGAAGTCGGGATAGATGGTCCCCGAAATCATAGTGTTGGGCAATATTCTGGAGGAAAAGTCTATACCTCCACCCCAGTCGGTCACCCGGTTCTCCCCGCCTTGGTCCCAGCTCACATCGGTGGAGAGATAGGGCTTTAGATTTAGTGTGATGCCACGGTAGACATCCTCTTTAAGTTGCATAGTGCCGTATTTGGAGATGCGATAGAGATTGTCGCCCGGGTCTTTCCAAACCGTCTGGTCATTGATGCGGCGGTCCAGGCGGAAGAAGTTGATAGCCCAATCACGGTTCTTGGTGAGAGTCATGCGAAAGGCGCGGAAGGGTATAGCCATCTCCACCAACCAACCCTTGTCGGTAATTTTAGTTGCCGATTTCCAGACCGTGTCCCAGTTTATATTTTCCTTCTCCCCCTCACGAATGAAGTAACCCTCCATCTGGACATTGTTGGGAGTAACACCGAAATAATAAGCGCTACTATGGCTGTTAGCGGGGTCAATAATCACCTGCACATGGTCATCATACCACAGGGAAGAATCGCGGGTCAGAAGACTGGCGACAATCTGCGAGGTGTCCGCCACCGAGCAATCCCAGGCAAAGTAGAGATAATTTTTGTCGTAAGCCGCCCAGACCGTAGTCTGATTTTCCGCTAAATAAGGTGGATTGCTACCGCGATAGACAAAACCTGACGCTTTAGCATTGGTGTTGGCTTCCGCCAGACCCCAGGCTTCATCGTCCAGGACGCCATCTATCTTGGGCGGATTGGGAACATAGACCGGTCGTAACACATACATATCTTTGACTGTATTGCCGGAGAGCAAATCCTCCAACCCCCCGGCGATATCCTTGGCAAAAGATGGAGAGTTCCACTGGACTGTTACCAATAGAGCAAATAATACTAGAGCTAACGGGTATATTCGTTGCTGAGTTTTTTCCAATTAATTTCCTCCCAAGAGCTGTTTAACAGTATTTCGATAATATCACAAATTGACTGGTTTGGACATCTTTTTATAGTTAGAGAGTGCGCCGCTGACCGCCGTAGAGTTTGACCTCGGGTATTTCTTTAATGCGAATCTCAAACCAGTATTCCACATTATAGCGTTCGTAGGTAATGCGCACCTCCGCCTCCCAGCAGTGCAGGTCGCGATAGATACGGAACACCTGGCGTTGGAAGCGATTGTTAAACAGGTCGTAAGATGTATCGTAACTAATCTTCCAGTTGGAGGTAATGGGAAAACTTATCGCTCCCGAAACGGTCTGATAGCTATATTTAGAGTAACGATACTTGGAGTAGTTGTAATTCAGCGAGAGATTCCAGCCCTTGCTTATGCCCTCCCCTACACCCAGCTGACGCTGTCCGTAGGCATCCGTGCGATAGGGGTCTTCATTAAAATATTCCTCCGTGGAGCCGTCTTGTGTTCCCCCCTCCTCCTCTTCTTTTTGCTGTTTCATTTTTTCCTCGTCCGCCAGCACTGCCGAAGGGCTCTTCAGGGTCAAGGCCGTGGAAAAATCAAACTGTTCCAGAAGAAGGTCGTAGAGCGAATGACGCATAGAAAGACGGGTGTCAACTGAATACCAGTTGCTGAAGGTGGGAGCTATGCTCATAGTGGTAGAGAGGTCGGAGAGAGGGCGATAGTTTTTCTTGAAATCGTAGGATAGACTGCTGGTCCAATCCAGAATGGTGACCGCCTGTTCCTGACTGCTCTCGCCGCTGGCGCTGGTCTTGGGCATAAGCACAAATGACTGCCCCAAGGAAAAACCCATAGCGCTACTGCCGGAAGAGTTGCTCCCGCCGGTGGGTTTGAGGGAGGTATCGTATGGTGGAGTATAAGAGTAGCTGAGCGAAGGAGCGATTATGTGGCGGAACTCGCGATTGCGCGGGTGAAAGATGCCGTATATCTTGGTAGAGGTGCTGGTTTGAAATGAATATGTGCCCAGAAATAGGTTGGGCTTCTTATTCTTGTCTTGCCAATACCATTCACCGGTGCCGGTAAGGCTCGGTTCTATCTGCAGGATTCCCAGCAGGCGAAAGGGACGAGAAAAGGTCAGTTTAGTTTGAGCACTGCGATTATACAGTTTTTTATTCGTATAGCGATTCTCAAAGCTCCCCGACCAACCCATAAAAAGCTTGGTGGAAAAGAGATTAATTTTGGGGCTGGTCAGGGAGAGCCGTGGAAACAGGTCTTGAGTGATATTGCCGGCGCTGGTGTAGCTCTGAGGAATCTCGCCGGTCTGGCTTTCCTTATTGGTGGTCACCGTCCGACTGACCTCGGTGATAGTGGAGAGACTCCCAAAGTTATGGGTGAGGGTGGCGAAGGAGGAGAGTTCTTTTTTGGTGCGCACCTCAAAACTCTCGTCAAAATAGCGGTCAAAAGCGGTATCGCTGCGCAAATCCAGGCGGAGCAGAGCATAAGTATTCAGGCCAATGTCCTGCCGGTGGGAGGAATAGACCTTCCACCATTCTTTGAGCGTGTCCCGCTCCCGATAGTGGGCGATGTAGGTGGAATTAACCGAACTGGCGGAGCCGAATAGGTAATTGAAGTTCAATTTCTGCCCCCAGCCCTTCTTGCTATTATAATCCAGCATAGCGGTTAAGTCGCAATAATCGCTTATTGCCCAGAAATAACCGTTATTTACTATATAATAATGCCCACCTATGTAACGAAGATAGGGCGGTAGAAATCCGGAGTGCCTCTCTCTCTTCAACGAGAGGATGTAATAAGGCAGAGCTAAGATGGGTATGCCCTGCAGTTTTATGACCACCGGCTTAGCGATGACTTTATCATTGACATAAATCTTCACCTTGGGCGACCAAAATTCGTAGTGGCTCTGGGCATATTCGCAGGAGGTAAATACGCCGTAGGAAGCACATAGAACATTCTCGGCAATTTTCTTAACCTTGCGACCGCGAAAGAAGCCGGTCTCTATCCTGGATTCACCGGAATAGACTACACCTTTCTTAGTCTGAAAACTGTAGGTCATCCTCTCCCCCTCCACCTCTCCCTGGCTGTCCGCCAGCTTTGCTTCCCCCGAGGCGTCTATTATTTTGCTATCGGAATGATAAAAAATCTCGGAAGCCTGCAGATGTATGTCACTATACTCCATCTGTGCCCGATTTTTTAGTATAATTAAATTTTCCGGCACCCGATATTCTATCCAGCCCAGGTCGGGGTCAACCCAGTAACGAGTCTCGCCTTCCTGGAGCGGGGTGTTGAAGGGGGATTCGTAGATTGCTACCGATTCCTTACCGGTATACTCTGCATTCTCCTGACCGGTCTCACCAGTCAAGCCGGTCTCACTCATCACACCGGGTAGAGTTCCGCCTACGACCACCTGCGACAAATCGCTTCCGCCGGGGTCCAGAATAACCGTAGCCATACCCCGGTCGGCAATCAGGAAGATTGCCAATAATAAAAATGGGCTATACGCGCGCTTATACAAAATTTTACAGAAGGTGAGCATCTCTCTAATTCTAACAAAAGACGGCTCTCGGGACAATTACCAAAGAGCCGTCGGCAAAAGATTTCTAAAGACAACCTATTTTCCACTGGGCTTTAGAAATAAGTCTAACAGAAGTATCAGCTTCTCGCGCAGTTCGCCTCGCTCACAGACCACATCCACAAACCCCTTTTCCAGCATAAACTCAGTGCGCTGGAAACCCTCGGGCAGTTCCTGTCGGATGGTCTCCTTGATAACTCGGGGACCGGCAAAGCCCATCAGCGCTCCCGGTTCGGCAATATTCAGGTCCCCCACCGAGGCGTAAGAAGCCATAACTCCCGCAGTAGTGGGGTCGGTGCAGACGGAGAAATACAGGAGGCCCAATTTATCGTGGGCGGATACATAGGCGTTGGTCTTAGCCATCTGCATCAAAGATAAAATGCCCTCCTGCATACGAGCTCCGCCGGAGGTGGAGACGATGATGACCGGTAACTTCTCGCGAATGGCTAACTCAAAGAGCCTGGTTACCTTTTCACCGACTACCGAGCCCATAGAACCGCCGATGAACTCAAAATCCATCACCCCCAGCGCTACCAAATGTCCGCCGACCTTGGCTCTGCCGGTGCGTATCGCCTCGGTAAGTCCTGTCTTTTTATGCACCTGCTTCAGCCGGTCGGTGTAACTCATCCGGTCCACAAAACCGAGCGCATCTACCGGAGCAAGCTTTTCGTCTATTTCCTTAAAACTACCCTGGTCAACGAGTAGTTCAATACGGTCTTTTGCAGAGAGCTTAAAATAATAGTTACAGTGTTCGCAGATGCCGAATCGGCGCTTAAGTTCCTTCTTAAATAGCGTCTCCCCGCAGTTGGGGCATTTTACCCACAGGTCTTCGGGTATCTCTTTTTTCTCGCTATTTTTTACCGAGGCCGGGGTATTTTCTGAAGGATTCTTTTTGTCCATTTCCTTTAACCTTGCCCGACCCCCCTAACCCCCCTAAAAAGGGGGGGCATTATTCTCCCCCCTTCTAGGGGGGCTGGGGGGGTATATACGCTCTATCACCTAGAGCAGGAAACCCAGCTCCACCCGATGGGTGTTGCCCAAGTATTTGGTCAAACCAAAGCCGTAGCGGAGCCGCATCATCTTATACTCAAAACCAACTCCAGTAGTTATCTCCTTACTATCGGAGGAGTAGCCGCCCAATATGCTGAACATAGGATGTGGTTTTACCTCCACGCCGATATGCCCGGTTGCTTTCCCGGAAAGCTGGACACTGGTCGCTACTGAGAAGACCGCATAGTTCATTAGATTGAAACTCCCCCCCAGCCAGGTGGTAAAGGGACGAGTATCGCTCTCCTCTTTGAGGGTTATCTGGGGTTGGTGGATATTCTCCAGCTTAAAGCCCAGCTTGAAACGAGAACTGAGCTCAGTGATAAAGCCCAGGTCAAAGCCGAAGGCGGAGTCGGAGTAATCGTAGAGTCGGAAGTTCTCCACCTTGAAAGCCAAGCCGAAGGCGCTCTTTTTGCCGATGTTTTTGGCATATCCGAAGGTTGCCATCAAGTCAGTGTTGGTGAAGCTAGGTCCCAGGGCCCCGCCGGAATCCCTCTCCTGCAGGTCACCGACCCGGGAATAAGCCACTCCGAAGGCTAGAGTTCCCAGAGTGCTGGTCAGATTGGGGACATTTCCCAGGGAGTAGGTCAACGGTTTAGCCATCACTATGCTCTGGTAGCTTATCCCAGAAACATCCGAAAATGGTCTGGTGAACATAGCGGAAATTTCGGTCTGCTTCAGAAGCCCCAATCCCGCCGGATTCCAGGCTAGCGAAGAAGCGTCGTCTGCCAGACCGACAAAGGCTTTTCCCATAGTTATGGCTTTTAGCCCCAATCCCCATTCAGAATAGATGCCGTCAGTGCCCCCGGAGGTGGGGATGGCTAAAACTCCCAGATTATGAAATGAGATCAAAAGAACAACCAATAAAGATATCCGCATATACTTTCGCATTACCTCTCCTTTGGGAATCTCAACACTACCAGGCAGTTGCAGCCTTCTATCTAGGCAGTGGCGATTATGCTGGGAATCAGGTAGTCAGCACAAATTATGGTGATACAAGCCACCAACATAGTATAAACAAAACCAGTAACGATGTCCGCCAGATAAACATTTTGATAATGCCCACTCTCGTCACGCCATCTCTGCCAGAAAAACAACCGCAGTGTTGGCGGGATGACGATGAAGATGTAGAAGATGGGGTTTATATACCAACCCAGTATTGCCAACACAAAGACCAACCCTCGTTCCAAAGCTCCGGTGGTCTTCTCGTAGGAACTCAAGCCTTGCTTGACGGTAAATCCCGGGCGCCAGGTGACCTTTATGAATAAAATCAGGATAGTTCCGACAAAAGAAGCGGTCAGAAATCCTACGAGAATCATAATAAGGGCGTTATTAAACCAAAAATTGGCTAACCAGATCGGCAGGGACATCGGTTCTACTCCGCGCATAGCCAGAGTAGCGGCAATGATTACCCCCAAATGCAGAACCTGGTCCAAAAGAAAGACCCAGATATTATTCTTACGAATTTGGTCTATTAACAGGTGGGTTACAAAGATTCCGGCAATAACCAGCCAGGTTCGCAAGTTGAGCAGATAAGGAGAGAGCAAAATTATTGTGGTTAATACCTGAAGAAGGATGTGGACTAAAATTCCCGAACGATGAGCATGTCGCACCTTGAAAACCCAATCTGTCTGCAGAGGGTAATCCGCAATCATATGAGCAAGCATTAGTAATAGGAATTTATTCATACTCTAGGGCTTTGACATCAGATGCCCAACTCCTCTTTCATCTCCAAATATTGCAGGAACTTTTGCAGGTCGTCCATATCGGATATGACTAGCTTCTGACCGGCTACATTTAGAATTTTTGCTTTATTCATCAACATCAATATCTCTTTTATCTTTAGCCAGGGAAGCCCTACCATATTTACCAACTCCTGATATGTAGCGCTGGCATCCAAAATGACCGAGCCATCGCTCTGCAGCTGTCCATCCCGGTTAGCTAAAAATATCAGGGTGCCGGCTACTTTAGAGGAGTTGCTCTGCATCAGCAGGGTTTTAATCTGTCGGTCGGCGTTGCGCAGTCGTTTGCTCATCTTCTTCAAAATAGACATTATTATTTTAGGATTGCTCTTTATCTGATTCTCAAAGACCTCCCGGTTAAGAATTATGATTTTGGAATCTCCTGCGGAGATAGCACTGGCGGAACGAGGTTCGTTGTCTATAATCGCCATCTCACCAAAAAATTCCCCGGGACCAAAAATTGCCAGAGTGGTCTCTTTGTCTTGCACCTTCTTAGTAATCCTTACCTCTCCCTCGTGTATAATAAACATACATTCTCCAGCCTCTCCCTCTTTGAAGATAACCTGGCCATCTTTATATGCCTTGCCAAACTTGGTATAGACCTCTTCACCCAGTTTCATGGCTACCTCCATAATCTAAAACCTAAAAATAGCCGTGCTATATAGAGCCGGCTTAAATTTATTTTTCATTCTATCATTTCATTACTTATCCTGTCAAGGGCATAAATCCAGGTGTTCACCTTTTATACTTGGTAACACTCTTTCCCATCGGTTCTTTCTTGCTTCGGACTTTGTCTCTTGTTCCGGTAGCAGATATCCGAGCCAGACGCTCCTCTTTAGCTATCGCCAGCCTCTGACGCACAAAACCAAGAACTTCTTCACGATTGTCTTTGGTGAACAGCAGAGACATTCCCCGAAAAGGGTCCAGCCGTGAAGGCCGAACGAAAGTGGAAAGCTGAACACCACGTTTATCTGCATAATAAGTGCGAAAATGGGTCCAGGGGCGGGTGTGGCGAAAGATGACCCCTTTAACGGTGACTCCCTCGTAGTCCAACCGGTAACTGGTGGGAAAGATGAACGCAGATAAGCTCGCCACTAGAAAGACCAGAGCCAGCAGGACGACAAAAAGACTCTGAAAGGAAAAATATATTCCTATCTCCAGAGCTATGATGAATAGGGCTAGTAAAATCGTCGCCCGGGGCCGCTCTTTTGCCGGATGCGCGGTCCAGGTTAGCTCGGTTATTCTCGCTCTGCTCTTTTTGTTTGCCATAGAACGCAGATGTTTATAAAGCCAGAACCTGAATTTTAGAGATAGGCACTGCCTGCGTCTCCTTCTGCTCCCCAATGCGGAACTTGAGTATAGTCTTATTGGCTAGTCCGGAAAGCTTTACCGGAACTACCTCCTCGTCCCTGGTCTGTCTTTGCCTGTCACTATAAGTTAGTTTGACCTTAAGCTCCGATTGAATGGCAAACTCCAAAGCCATAACTATCTGCTGGTTACAGTTGGGGTTCTCCAAACGGCTAATGGGCAGAATCATCGGCACCTGATGGGCTTTAATCATTAACGAAGAATCGGTGAGCGGTTGGGGAAGATAACCATCATTTAACAGGGTTTGGTAAATTTGCTCGTAATTTTCCAGGTCCATCACTAAAATACGGTCCATAATTTTCTCTCTAATCAAGGGCTTGACATTCGGCGAAGCAGTTATCTCCTCGCAGAGCTCGTCGTCCCTGGCGACCAGAAAAAGACCACTGTAAAAAGAGAGCTTGCCAAAATTACTAGCCCACTGAGTAATAGAATAAGTAATGTTCTGGGGCAAGGTGCTGGCACTGTAAGCGCGCAGGATAGTCAACATCTCCTCCTCGCTCATCTTCTCAATCAGCGCCCGATAGACGGTGTTTTTATCCAGTTTATAATGCAGCATCTGGTCGCACTTATCCAAATCCAAAAATGATTCCAGCCGACGGCGCAATTCCATCCCCACATTCTTGGAGACTAGAATTGTGTAATTGGCTTGCACCGTCAGGCGATTATCCTCTACCGGTTTATATGTCGTCTGGTAACCCTTGAGAAGTGATTCTCCCAGGGGGGTGAGCATTAGGGTTACCGGTTCGCCCCGCTCGGAAAAACCTAGCTCCACTAACCCAAAGGTGCATAGATACTCCACATCCCCACGCAAAGCTTTAGGTAAGAGCTCCAACTCCTCGGTGGCTTTAGCCAACCTACCGAAAGTCTCGCTGAACTCGGCGTAGGAATAAACCCTTCCTTTGCGCAGACGGGAGAGCAATGTCTTCGCCAAAAAATAGCCGACCTTACCCCGACGTTCATTTCCCTCCCAGTAAACCAGCACCTGGGCACATCTATCTCCTATCCCCTGTCGGTGCCACTCTCGCTCCGCCTTGGCATACGGTCGGATATTTCCTCCGGCAATCCCCGCTACATTGCGGTGTAACAGGTAGTTGATGATAAACTCCAGCCGCTCTCCCTCCTCCTCCAGCGGAAGCGGGGGTTTGGAGGGCTTGACCTCAAAAAGCTCTACAATAGAAAGAGTAGAGCGGCGGAAGAGCTTGCCCTGTTTGGTAATGCGCAACTGCCCTTTGTGTGCCAGAAAGAGTATGGTGAAAATATCGTGGAGCATAGCCAGCTCCCAACCCTTTATATATGCAGGTTGCTTCTGGCTCTCGGTGAAATGTGGAAACTTGGGACTAAAATGTTTTTTAAGCGCCACCAATATCTCCCGGGGAACATAAAGTCCCCCCCAAAAGCCCTGCTCCAGCTCGTAGAGCAAACCAAAATTGAGCAAATCCCGCAGATAGCCCTTGGGGATTTTAGGCAGAATACCCTCCGTGGTCAATCCGCTCTCTTCCAGCAAAGTGATTATGAGAAGCCAGGCCTGGCACTGCAGGGGAAGCTTTTCCAGCAGTTTAACCGTAAAGCTTATGTTGGCTAAGGTTGAGGGCAGGGTCTCCATAAGCCGAGCTCTGCTGATGAGCCCTTCGTTCAAGCCCAGGTGGGAGGCGATGGCTTTTAGCTGGTCCAGGGAGCTATTTTCCAGCAGTGTGCGTAGAGTGGGATAGGTCTTCTGTGGGTTGGCGGGCATAATAACCTTTTTTAAGATAAAAGTTTATTATAGCCCAGAACAGAAGGGATGTCAAGGATAGAAGATGGGGATTTGCTGCCCCGTCCAATATCTGTCACAGCATCTAACACGACAATCCAACCATCTTTTTCCTTTCCCTTTATCCACACTCTGTGCTAGCATTGACAGATTAACCATTTGAGACCCCCCAAAAACCCTATGTCCAACGACCAACCGCTCATCGTCCAGTCCGACTATACTATCCTTCTGGAGGTGGATTCTCCCACCTTTGAGGCGGTCCGTGACCGCCTGCTCACCTTTGCCGAGTTGGTCAAATCACCCGAACACATCCACACCTACCGCATCTCCCCCATCTCCTTGTGGAACGCCGCCGCCAGTGGTGTGAACGATGTATTCATCCTGGCTACTCTGGAGCAATTCAGCAAATATGAAATCCCCCAGAACATTCGCTCCTTCATCGTCCAGCAAATTCGCAGATACGGCAAACTCAAGCTCATCCGCTCCGACCAGGGTCTCCTGCTCACCTCCGAAGACCCCCTGCTGATTGAAGAAGTTTTCAATCTACGCCGGGCTAAACCCCACATAGAAGACCGCCTGGATGAAACCCACCTGCGCATACGGGAGCTATCCCGGGGGCTAATCAAACAAGTCCTAATCAACTTAGGTCATCCGGTGGAGGATATCGCCGGCTATGTAGAGGGCTCCCCTATGGCTATCTCCCTACGGGATGTAGCCCTATCAGGAGAACCGTTTGTCTTTCGCGACTATCAACAGTCCGCATTGCGCGCTTTCTACGCCGAGGGAGCGGTAACCGGCGGGAGTGGGGTGGTGGTTTTGCCCTGCGGTGCCGGCAAAACCATTGTGGGTATCGGGGCGATTGCCAAAATTGCCAGCTGGACCTTGATTGTAGTGACCAATATAACCGCCGCCCGGCAGTGGTTGGACGAATTAAAGGACAAGACCTCCCTGACCGACGACGATATCGCTGAATATTCCGGTGAGCATAAAGCCATCAAGCCACTGACGGTAGCCACTTATCAGATATTGACCTGGCGGAAGGATAAGAAGAGTGGGTTCCCCCACTTCGCCCTCTTTGACAAGAAGGAGTGGGGGCTGGTGATATACGATGAGGTGCATTTACTTCCGGCGCCGGTCTTCCGCATTACCGCCCAGATTCAGGCGAAACGCCGGCTGGGGCTTACCGCCACTTTAATAAGGGAGGACGGTCGGGAAGGAGATGTCTTCTCCCTCATCGGACCCAAGAAATACGACATCGCCTGGCGCCGGTTGGAACAAGATGGTTGGATTGCCAGCGCCCACTGCTACGAAGTGCGGGTGCCGATGGCGAAGGAAGAGCGATTAAGCTATGTAACCAGTGAAATTAGAACCAAGTTCCGCATAGCCAGCGAAAATCCCCAGAAGATGCCTTTGGTGAGAGCCATCATCAACCGACACCCCAAAGACCAGATTTTAGTTATCGGGCTCTATCTCTCTCAGCTACGCTTCACCGCCAGAATGCTCAAGGTGCCTTTGATTCAGGGCTCTATGCCCAATCTGGAGAGGGAGAGAATTTATGAGGATTTTCGTCGGGGAAAACAAAAAATTATAGTGGTGAGCAAAGTAGCCAACTTCGCCGTTGACCTCCCCGACGCCAATGTTGCCATTCAAATCTCCGGAACCTTCGGCTCCCGTCAGGAGGAGGCGCAAAGATTGGGCAGAATACTCCGTCCCAAGACGGGGGAGAACTCCGCCTATTTTTATACTCTGGTAAGCGAGGAGACTTCCGAGGAGGAGTTCGCCAAAAAAAGGCAGCTGTTCCTCACCGAACAGGGCTATCAGTATTTCGTGGTCACTCCGGAACGAGTCACGGATGGTGGTTTGGGCCCACCGCAAGTAGAGTAAGGAAGCCGGGTTTAAGGCTAAGTCTGAAGATAATAGAAAGGGACGGCTTTTGCCGTCCCCTCCAGCTATTACTCTAGTAATTATAAAACTCTAATGGTTGCGATTAGACCTCCAGTCTAAACACCGCTCGCACTTCCTTACTGGTCTTCCCGAATTTTGGCGCGGCGCAAATAGGTGGGAATGCCCAGGTTGTCTGCCACCCGGCCGCCGCCAACTGCTACCTGCTGTTCGGGCATAAACTCAATTATCTCCGGGAATTTTCGGCCATAACTGCCGCCATCCTGGGGGAAACCAGTGGCAATTACGGTGATAGAGAAGTCGCATTGCCCCTCTTTGAAGACCGCACCGAAGATGATGTTGGCGTCCTCGTCGGCAACCCCGGTGATTATGCAGGTAGCCTGCTCAACATCCTTAAGGGAGATGGAAGTATCACCGGTGAGATTAATAAGCACGCCCTTGGCACCGTGCAAGGAGTTGCCCTCCAATAGCGGACTACTGATGGCCGCCTCCGCTGCCTGGACAGCGCGGTTCTCGCCAGTGCCCACACCGGTTCCCATTATCGCACCACCGCCACATTCCGCCATCACCGTGCGCACATCGGCAAAGTCAACATTTATCA
>Ga0315289_10009607_pt1 | contig 13916 bp, 5 predicted proteins | sample YL17G11_40_MG_FD_203452 | JGI IMG/M metagenome (GOLD analysis project Ga0315289, IMG submission 203452) | Sediment microbial communities from Yellowstone Lake, YNP, Wyoming, USA - YL17G11_40 | ecosystem: Environmental > Aquatic > Freshwater > Lake > Sediment | place: USA: Wyoming | collected...
AGGAGTAATGATAACCGTTTTGCCTCCTACTGGAAGGACGCTACGGGCCTGGCGGCAGCACTCGGCCATGGCATCGCCGCGAAGACCGGGAAGCCGGTCGGCATCATCTTCATGCAGAGCAAGAGCGATGTGGCGCTCAAGAATTGGATTGCGGTGGACTTCCTGAATCAGGCCCCGAGCCTGATGGAAGACTACAAGACCGTCGGCAGCCAGTATCCGGACAACCCATACTATCTGGAGAACATACGGCGCTATATTGCCGATTGGCGCAACTACTGGGGCAAGTATATCCCGGATATGATCGAGACCAAGTCTGTGCCGGACGCAGCCGCGTGGGGCCATTATCCCTCGCCCGCCCCCCAGAACGGGGATTCGCTGGCCACCACTACCTACAACGTTTACGTTGAATGTTTTTCGCCGGCTCAGCTGAGCGGCATTGTCTTCCTCTGTGGAAATGCGATGGCGGCGGAGGGGCAGGGAGCGAAGTTCGGTTCCGAGATGTCTGTGCTGGGCAACTGCCTCAAGACGAAGTTAGGCGCTGGCGACGTGCCCTTCATCTATAGCATGCCCAGCTCAACGCTGGCTCCGAAGATCACCAAGCCGGAATCGATCAAGGGCCGTAGCGTCGCCCTGGAAATCAACAGCTGGCCGAACTCAAAAGTGCCCGGCACTGACTGGTCCGCATTTATCGAAAAAGTGATAGGCGAGGTTTACAAGTAGAGGAAAGTAGCGACCCGCCTACAACGGGTCGCAATGCGGGAGACAGACCGCTGGATTGAGAAGCCGACGCGTTGTAACCGCGTCGGTACTAAAGGAAGTAGTGACCCGGCTACGACGGGTCACAAGAAAGGACAGAAAGATGATGACAAGACAAAATGCGATTGGAGTGATAGCGACGGTGGTACTTATGGTGGCAATGGCAATTACGGCTGTGGCGCAGCAGGCGCAACCGCCTGCGCCTGCTCTTACCGAAGCCGGACAGAAGCTCGAAGCGGGCTACGCCGCGCAGATCCAGGCCTTGAAAGCTGAGATCGAAAAGGCGTTGCCGCAAATTAACGAGCAGAATAAGACGGCCTTCATCGAGGCGTGCAAGGCTGCGAAAGACGCTCCGGATAAGGCGCAGGAAAAGACAGCGCCAGCAGCAGCCGCACTGAACCTGACGCCATTACTGGCGGACAGCAAGCTGGATGCGAAACTTGTTAAATTCGTCGTCCTGAATAGCGCGACACCCCGAGGGCTGGCCGAGTTCGCCCAGCAGGGCAAGGAACAGGCGGCGCTGATTGACAAGCTGCTGTCGGATCCCGGCCTGATGCAGCAAATGCTTGTCGCCGACGGGGCCAAGGACGGCAAATATGGTCAGGCGATGGAGATTTATTCTGCCATCCAGAAAGCCAGCGCTAAATCCAAGGAGGGGGTGCTGCAGCGGATGGCGCTGGCGGTGGCTCTGGAGCATGCGGTTCCGGTCAAGCAGAACAATCCAGCGGCCCTCACCAATGCCCCTGCAATCGTCGAGCCCATCAAGCGCTACCTTGCCTACGAGAAAGCCTTTGTGAACGGCGAACTGGATCCGGCATTCAAGGATCTGACGGCATGGGATATCCGGTTCGTGGTTTCTGGAGATGAGCCGGATGAGACCCATGCCTGGGGACGTGAGATGCTGCGTAACTACCGGCCGGACGTCGCCACCAATCCCGACTTCGGTTGGCGCTATGTGCAGGCGGTCGCCACCGACGTCAAATTCGGGTCTGGTGATACGCAGTATGACAGGCCCGAATTGCAGCAATTTCAGAATATCATCATGAACGGCGGGGTGTGCGGGCGGCGCGCGTTCTTCGGACGCTTCATCCTGCGGGCTTTTGGAATTCCGAATACGGCACGGCCCCAGACGGGTCATGGTGCGCTGGTGCACTGGACACCCAGTGGCTGGGTGCCATGCCTTGGCGCCGGCTGGGGCTCAGGATCGACACCGACGCGTTACAAGAGCGATCTTGATTTCCTTGCGAACACACAGGCACGGGAAAACAAGGATGCTTTTCTTCATGTAAAGCGCGCCCAGTGGTTTGGCGATGTTGCGGGAGAGCCGCCGGTCTACGGACTGCGAGAGGGCGTTCCGGGTTTCTGGTATGGCGTGTCACTCCACACGCAGCGTGATATTATCGAAAAGGCCAAGACCACGGCACTGGCTGCGGTAGGGGCGAACCTCGGCGAGTCGAATGCGACAGGAGAGAAGCCAGTCACGGAAACGGCGGGCATGACCGATGCGGATAAGAAGATTGCTGTCGATAAGGACGGCGTGATCACGATACCGGCGGCAGCGTACAGCAAGCCGGTCGGCAGCACGGGTGACGTTAAGGCCATGAAGAGCTTTATGGCCGGCATGCAGATTGTGCTCCCGCGATTCGCCCGGGAGGGACGGACGATCCTGCGGGGCGGCGGGTGGAGAGATGAGGCCGGCAGAACCAAGTCCGGGGCACGCCTTCTCAGCGGCGGTTACGGCGCCTACAACAACTGGGGATTCCGGGCGGCAATGACGCCCGCAGTGAAAGACCCTCCGTCCAACATGACGCTCGATCTAGGATCAGGCGTGACCATGGAGTTCGTCTACATCAAGCCGGGTACATTCGTGATGGGCGGCGAAAGCACGAAGGATGGAAAGTACGATTGCGTTGAGGTGCCGCAGCACGAGGTCACCCTCACCAAAGGTTTCTATATGGCCAAGTACGAGGTGACGCAGGCGCAGTATCAGCTCGTCACGGGCGAGAATCCAAGCACCGCGAACAAGGACCCGAATTGCCCGGCTGACGGAATCCACGAGGGGGCCGCTACGGCATTCTGCAAGAAGCTCGCGACGAAAACCGGACAGGCCGCCCGGCTTCCGACAGAGGCTGAGTGGGAATATGCCTGCCGTGCGGGCAGCAAGACGGCGTGGTTCTTTGGCGACGATCCATCGAAGCTCGGCGATTATGCCTGGTACAAGGACAACGATGGCGGCAAGTCGCATCCGGTTGGCCAGAAGAAGCCGAATCCCTGGGGTCTCTACGATATGTACGGCAACGTCTACGAGCGGGTGGCGGACACGTATGCCAGCGACTACTATAAAAACAGCCCGAAGGAGGATCCTGTCGGGGCGGCCCGGACAAGGTATTCGATCTTCGAATATACGATCAACGCTCCTAAAGCTGGAACCTATGCGTTGACGGCGCTGGTGGTGGCCAACAACTACAACCAGACGATCAACGTCTTGGCCAACGGTGAAGGGGCCGATGTCAGCATGGCGATACCCTTCACATGCGGGCAATGGAAGGAGTGCGTTCCGGTGACGCTCACGCTCAAGCAGGGCGAGAACACCCTGCAGTTTTCACGCATCAATCCGCCGCAGGCCGGAATCGCCGTCAAGTCGTTCACCTTGAAGCCTGTGAAGTAGGGAGAAGCGTCTAAATGATTCGTCGCGGCGACGAATCATGACACCCGAAGCGGGTGGTAGCCGTATCATTTGGCGGCAGATCCTAACCGAATAATTAAGGAAGCGTGAATAATTCCTCGCGGAGTGTTCGAAATGCCGAGACAGGAGAAAGGATGAAGATGAAAAGAAGAACGATATTAACTGTTGCCGCAGTTGTGATGGCCGGATTTGTCATCCAGGCAGGTGCAGCAAGTATCCCGCTTGACCTGCCGAGGCCAGACGGAAAGCCGGGGGACACGAAGAAGCCGGTGAAGGTCTATATTCTCGCCGGTCAGTCGAACATGGTCGGCATGGGGGACGTATCAGGTGCCCGTCCGGAGTTTCCGACTGTATTCCTCTCGGCTGATCCAGCCGTTATTCCAGGTGAAATGCCGGCAGGTTCAGGCCGGTCGAAATCCGCCTGCAAGTGGATCTGGGGAGGCGTCTCTGCGCTGGCAAAGCATGGCGTCTACGACGCAACAGCGAGTGTCGGTAATGAGAAGACCCCGGTCGCTTTGGGAACCGTGTCGAAAAATCTGCCGGTCCTGAAACCAGGGGACACCCTCGTGGTCACGGCGCAGATTGATGTGCCGGCCACAGGAACCTACACGGTGCATGTCGGATTCGAGGATAGCACCTATGCGGTTGCGCTTTTGGATGGAAAGGAAGTCTATCGGAAAGAGCTTGGACAAAAGCCTGTCATCACCAAGGTGGCGCTGGAGGCGGGTAAGAAGTATCCGCTCCAGATCACCTATCTGAAAAGTGGGTCAGCGGCTCTCTGGTTGGAACAGGTTGACCGTGAGGGCAAGGGTGATCTGGTGACGTTGACAAAGAAGGATAAGAAGTTCCCTTACCTCCTGGACGACAAGGGCGAGTGGATTGCACGCAACGATGTCTATTTTCAGGAAGCACGCATTACACCCGAAGGGAAGGGCTCTCCGTTGTGCGCTGTGTCCAATGGCAATTCGATCGGGCCGGAAGTGGGCTTTGGCTTTGTCATGGGAACCTTCCATGATGAGCAGGTCCTGCTCATCAAGACGGCGATGGGCAATCGCGCGTTGGGCTTTGACTTCCGTCCGCCATCGAGCGGTTACGCGGTGCCAGCCAGCGAGTGGGAAGGGCTGGAGTACCGCCTGATGGTGAAAGGTGTCCGCCAGACGCTCGACAATATCGCCAAGGTTGTGCCCGGCTACGCAGGACAGGGCTACGAGATTGCAGGCTTCGGTTGGTTCCAGGGACACAAGGATAGCGGTTCAACAAAGGAAGCGTATGAGAAGAATCTGGTCAACCTGATCAACGATTTGCGCAAGGAGTTTAAGGCGCCGAAGATGAAGGCGGTTGTCGCGACGGTTGGCTTTCATGGCTACAGGCTGTCAAAGGGTCCGTGGCAGGGCGTCTGGGAGGCGCAGATGGCCGTAGGTGACCCCAAGCAGCATCCCGAGTTTGCCGGTACCGTGGCCTCTGTTGATACGCGCGATTTCTGGCGTGAGGTAGGCGAGTCACCCCGGGAACAGGATTACCACTACAACCGCAATCCAGAGACCTATATGTTGGTGGGCGAAGCGATGGGCCGCGCCATGGTGAAGATGCTTGGGGGTGAGGCGGAAGTGATTCCGAAAACAGACCGTGAAGCGAAAACCATGGCTGATATGGCTGCCGAGGCTGCGAAGCCCGTGCCGACAAAAGAGCAGCAGTCGGCCTCACTTGCAGCGGTTAAGCCGATGGTGATGGATAGTCTCCTTCCCGCTTTCGTCAACAATCCACGCACGCAGCCTGTGTTGCAGGCCGCCCTCAAAGCTGGACCCGCAAAAGCGGCAAGCGTGTCGGAGTATCTGGATGACGTGATTGACGATCTGGTTGCCTATTATCAGGTCGCAGGCATTCAGGATTATGACTGGAAGCCCTTTGGTGCGAACATCAAGGACGCTGACTGGGAATATTTTGGTTTTGATATGAAGAACAGCCCGTATAAACTCAGGCCTGCAGGCGCGCCTGCCAAGGAAGAGACCGGCAGTGCGGATGCTGGGACTGCTACTTCTGCGCCTAAGGCGAAGAAGGACGGCAAACCTGGACCCGCCTTCACCTTCACGGTGCCAGAGGCCTTGGCAAACTGGACCCTGCCTGACTTTGATGTGAAGAAGGCGGGATGGAAGAGCGGGCCTGCTCCGTTCAGCATGAAAATCGATGAAAACGTGCCGTCAGACCTGACATGGCTTGCCAAGTATCCCCTTTATCCTCTCAAGCGTCCGATGCCGAAGACGATCGTCGAAAATGATGCTCTGCTGATGCGCAAAACGATTGACGTGCCACCGTTGAAGGAGGGTTGCCGTTACCGTATTCGCGTGGAGGGCAGTATCCATAACAACTCCGGTGAAGGCTTTGCTGTGTATGTAAATGGCAAACTCCTCGGCGAGATGAAGGCTGGCGTGACAGGTTGGCGTAAACAGGGGGTTCGGGGTGTGAAGCTCGAAAACGACGCACTGGAGGCCCTCAAGGGTGGTAAGATGACGATCGCTGTGGCGAACTTCCCGATGAACAACTGGAAGCCAGACTATTTCCTTCCATTCTTCAGGCCGTTGAGCGTCTGGGTGGAAGAACAGAAGGTGCCGGTGTTGGAATAGTGATCCACCTTCGCGAAGGCTTGTCTTCGCTAAAGCTACGGCGGACAAGACGGCGGACAGATCAGTAATCAGTGAACAGTGAACAAGACAATTTTGATTCTGGTAAGAGTGTTTCGCGCTGCGTAGCGCGGCCTTGAGCCAGGAATTAAAAGAAAAAAAGGAGACAACAAATGAACATGAAAAAACGTTTAGGCCTCGCCTGCGCGGCGACGCTGGCCTTGTTCACGGCCGGGCCGTCCATGGCCGTTGATAATATCGGCACTGGTGGCGTGATCACCTTTACGGATTCCAACGGGTTGAATCCCGTTGCCTCTCCGCCTTATATCCGCGGCTATGTGGTCCACACGTTCACCAACAGCGGCACCTATAGCAACTCCTCCGCGGTCAGCGCCGACGTGCTGGTGGTGGCGGGCGGCGGCGGTGGCGGCTGGTCGCCTAACGACTGGGAAGGCGGCGGCGGTGGCGCGGGCGGATATCTGCAATCGAACGCCACCTTGAGCGCGCAGAGCTACACGATCACGGTCGGCGCGGGCGGCGCGGTCGGCAACTCCGCATTCAATGGACAACGGTCGTCGGTGGTCGGGACCGGCGTGAATGTCGAAGCGGCCGGCGGCGGTGGGGGCGGCGCGAAATCCGCTGCGAAGTCAGGCGGTTCCGGTGGCGGGTGCGGGAACGGGGGCGGCGCTCTGGGCACTCCTGGGCAAGGGAACGCGGGCGGCAGGGATGTCGGTCAACAAGGAGCCGGCGGCGGCGGTGGCGCCGATGCGCAAGGGCAGAACGGCGTCAGTGGCTCGCAGGGCGGCAATGGCGGCGCCGGGAAGAGCAACTCCCTGAGCGGCGTGTCCACGGCCTACGCCGGTGGCGGCGGCGGTGGAAGCTGGGGGCAAGGAACAATTAGTAGCGGCGGAGTCGGTGGCGGCGGCAACGGCGGCAGCGGCAGCCTCGCGGGCACCGCGGGCGTGGATGGCACGGGCGGCGGCGGTGGTGGCGGCGGCAGTTCAGGCGCCGGCGGCAAGGGCGGCTCGGGCATCGTGATCGTCAGGTATCCCTACTTCACTCCGCCGTCCGGCACGGTCATCATGATCTTTTAACTTGACGCGAGAGACGTCTGGCGTGCGGTGCTTCGGCGCCGCACGCTGATTGCCAAACTCGCTGTGCTCCAGAAAGGCTAAGGGGCAGAACTAAAAATTCAACACATGACTTTTAGGTGGGATATCAAGACACTCAGTGGACAAAGGATAAAGAGCTCGCCACGGCGTACCGGAAGACGCTCCGAATCCCTGGAGGAAAGAAAGCATGAGATCAATTATTGAATTTTTAGCTACGGCCCCTAGTCACCGCAGAGGCTGCAGTAATTTGAAAGGAAATTGAATACACACATGAACAAACTCACATCCATCATGCTTGCCGCTTTGCTGCTGGCACCGCTGGCTGCGCTGCATGCCGCCGAGGTGCAAAACCTCCGCTGCGAGTATTTGGAAAATCCGCTTGGCATCGATGTTGCGAAGCCGCGCTTGAGTTGGAAGATAGTGATCAGTAAACAGCGAGGCGTCAGGCAGACGGCCTATCAGATCGTCGTCGATGGCGTCTGGGATTCGGGCAAGGTCGCGTCCGACCAGTCGGTGGCGGTGGAGTATGCCGGTCCGGAGTTGAAATCCCAGACACGCTACGACTGGCGCGTTCGGATTTGGGACGAGAAGGGTGTGGCCGGGGATTGGAGCCCGCGCGGCCGATTCGTGACCGGCGTGCTTGGCAAGCCCTGGCAGGGGAAATGGATCGCCGGGGAATACGGTGCGACCACCGCCAAGGGCATCGGCAGCACGCCGCCAAGCCTGCCGGTCTTCAAGCGCGACCTCATTCTCGAAAAGAAAGTCGCCGAAGCGGTGCTGAGCATTTGCGGCCTGGGACACCACGAGCTGTTCCTCAATGGCACGAAGGTCGGCGACGACCTGCTCGCGCCGGGTTGGTCGGGTTACCGCAAAACCTGCCTCTACGACACCTTCGACCTGACGGATCAACTGCGGAACGGAAAGAACGAGCTGCGGGTGATGCTCGGCAACGGCTTCTTCAATGTCACCGGCGGACGCTATGTCAAGCTGACCGGGTCGTTCGGGCAACCGATGCTGACCTTGCAGATGCGCGTCCGCTTTGACGACGGCACCGAACAAACGATCATCAGCGATGAATCGTGGAGAACCGCCAACGGTCCGATCACCTTCTCCTGCGTGTTCGGCGGCGAAGACTACGACGCACGCCTCGAAAAACGGCTCGATGACGACAGCACCTGGACGCCAGTCACATTCACCAAAGGCCCGGGCGGGGCGCTGACCGGACTGTCCCAGGCTGCCGCTCCCATTGGCGCGATCGAAACACTGAAGGCAGTGAAGGTGAACAAGATCAGCCCCAACCTCTGGGTCTGCGACTTCGGGCAGAACGCCTCGTTCATGCCTCGCCTGAACGTGAAAGGAGTGCCCGGTGCGTCGGTGAAAATGATTCCCGCCGAACTGCTCGGCGAAGACGGGCGGATTTACGATCCGATGTGCCGCGGCAATTCGTTCTACACCTACACCCTCAAAGGCGAATCCATGGGCGAGACGTGGTTTCCCCAGTTCTTCTACCGCGGCGGACGTTACCTGCAGGTCGAGCTGAGCGCGCCTGAAGGCAATCCTTTGCCGGAGATCACAGAGCTGGAAAGCGTGGTCGTGCACAGCAAGGCGAAGCCCGCCGGCGACTTCGAGTGCTCGAACGAATTGTTCAACCGCATCCGCACCCTCATCCGCTGGGCGCAGCGCAGCAACCTGATGAGCGTGATCACGGACTGCCCGCATCGGGAGAAACTCGGATGGCTCGAGCAATACCACCTCCACGGCTACGCGCTCCGCTACGAGTGGGACATGGCCGCGATGTACGTCAAGGGCATGGGCGACATGGCCCAGGCCCAGCTCGACAACGGCCTCGTGCCGGACATCGCTCCGGAATACACGGTTTTCAAGGGCGGCTTCCGCGATTCGCCGGAGTGGGGCTCGTCGTTCGTTATCGTGCCATGGCAGCAATACGAAACCACCGGAGACATCTCCCTGTTGGTCACCTACTTCGACCGGATGAAGCGCTACTGCGATTACCTCGCGTCGAAGTCGCAGGATCTGATCGTCTCGCACGGCCTCGGCGATTGGTATGACATCGGCCCCAAAAAGCCGGGCTACTCGCAATTGACCCCGATGAAAGTCACCGCCACCGCCTACTTCTTCCGCTGCGCGGACATCCTATCCCGGACCGCGGCCCTGCTCGGAAAAACCGAAGACGCGGAAAAATATGGCGCGCTGGCCGCCAAGATCCGTGAGGCGTTCAACCGGAATTTCTGGAACGAGGAAGCGGGGATTTATTCCACAGGTTCCCAATGCGCCAATGCCATGCCGCTGGTGATGGGGATAGCCGAACCGCAAATGCGGCAACGCGCGCTCGATGCCATCGTCAAGGATGTCGCGGCGAAAGGTCTCACCGCCGGCGATGTCGGATTCCACTACCTGCTCCGCGCGCTCTACGAAGGCGGACGCTCGGATGTCATCCACGCCATGACCAACCAGTCGGAAAAACCCGGCTACGGTTATCAACTCAAGAAAGGCGCGACCGCATTGACCGAGGCTTGGGACGCCTTAGCCGGTTCCTCCCACAACCACTTCATGCTCGGCCACATCACCGAATGGTTCTACGCCGGACTGGCCGGCATCCAGGCGGACCCCGCCGCGCCGGGTTGGAAGAAATTCATCATCAAACCCGCCGTGGTCGGCGACCTGACATGGGTGAAAGCACACTACGATTCTCCCTACGGCCGCATCGTCAGCCACTGGAAGCGTGATGCCGGAAAATTGCAGATGGATGTTGCCGTTCCGGTTAATACGACTGCGACCGTATACGTGCCGACGAAGGATGCCACGGACGTGACTGAGTCCGGCAAGCCCGCCACCAAAGCTGTTGGGGTGAAATTCCTGCGGATGGAAAATGGTGCCGCCGTGTATGCCGTCGGCTCGGGCACCTATCAATTCCAATCCCCGCTCACCAAGACGGCCAAATGAAACTCGTGAATAAATGAGGACACACATGAGCAAACTCACATCCATCATACTTGCCGCTTTGCTGTTAGCACCAGTGGCATTCCTGCACGCTGCCGAGGTGGCAAACCTGCGCTGCGAGTATCTGAAAGACCCGCTCGGGATCGATGTGCCAAAGCCGCGGCTGAGCTGGGAGATAGTTATCAGTGATCAGCGGGGCGTCAGGGAGACGGTCTATCAGGTATTGGTTGCTTCAACGCCGGAGTTGCTGGCCAAAGACAAGGGTGACCTGTGGGACAGCGGCAAGGTGGAGGTCGCGGCCATCGCCTTCCTCAGTCCCAGAAAGGACAAGCCGAATAACATCAACATCTGGTTCGAGGAGATGAAGGTGCCGCCATTCAGCGAAGAGCAGCTGCGTCAGTGGGCGTCGGATATCTCCCTGCTGTCGGCGGAGTGGCAGGTGCGCCAGGATCCGAACCGGAACGCCGAAGACCCCGAGGCCGGCAAGTTCAAGTGGGACGGCAAGTTTGTCGCCAACCCGGCATTGGTGGGGACGTGGACGACGGTCGCCGTGGTGCCGGCGATGGAAGCGTTTGATCCCGCCAAACCGGTGGGTGTTAATCAAGCGCCGTTCAAGGAGATCACGTTCAAGGACGGCGGCAAGACGGATGACGCGCTCCGGCTCTGGACCGGCGATATCCTGCTGGATCTCGGGTCGAGAATCTATGCGCCGCTGCAGGCATTGAAAATGGCGGGGAAAGGCGACCACCTCTTCATCGAAGCCGGTGGCTTCAGCGATAAGAATCCGGTCGGCTGGAAGTCGCCATTGGTGGTGCTGAAGAGGAAAGCTAATTGAAGAAAGCATGGATTCGTTACGACGGGATTAAACTCTAAAATATCAGAGGAAGATCAAACTTATGAACAGCACGAAAGCATTGAAATCAATCTGCCTGCTGGCAGCCACGGGAGCCGTCATGGTGTCAGCCGCTGACAAACCGGGAACGCCACCGGTGGACTGGCGAAAGATGATGACCATTGCCAATGTGAAGCGCGATGATCATGGCAACCTCCTGCCGCTCCAGTCCTATGAGGAAACCATCCGTCGCGGGATGTCGTTCCTGTTGGACGATCATCTGAAATGGTTCAAGGGACCGGCGGAAACGCTGCTGGATGAGAACGGCCGGACTCAGATGCCGTGGGTGTATTACTCGAACCTGCAGCATAACGGCGTGCCATTCCCCAAATCCGTGGACCGGTTCGTGTCGTACCCGGCCTTCCACCATGCGCTGCTGATCCGGACGTTCATCGGCTATTGGCGCTACGCTGGGGACAAGCGGGCGCTGGCCGAGGCCGTCAAGCTGGCGGACTGGGACATTGCCCACAGCACGCCGGCGGACTGGCCCTACGGCAATTTCCCGTGGAGCACCTTTCAGGAAAAGAATCCGGGCGGTTTCCGCGACAAGTCGGGACTGATGCCGGACAAGGCGGCAATCATGGGGTTAGCGTATCTCCAATTGCACGAAGCTACCGGCGAGGCGCGTTTCCTCAAGGCTGCCGAAGCGATCGCCAAAACGCTCGCCGCCCGGCAGCGTCCCGACGGCACGTGGCCATTCCGGGTTGACCCGAAGACCGAGCAGGTGATTGAGGAATACACGAGCAGTGTGATTTACGCCGTCATGCTGTTCGAGAAGCTGGACAAGTTGAACGGGAACCACGGCTACCAGGCCTGCCGCGACCGGACATGGAACTGGTTGCTCAACGGTCCGATCAAGACCAAGGAGTTCCGCGGGTTCTACGAGGACATCCCGGCCAGCAAGGATGGGCGGACCAACTACGACTGCCTCGACACTATCCGCTACCTGCTTGCCAACCGCACAGACACAAACGGCTACCTGGAAATGGCGAAAGACCTGAACGCATGGGTTGAAAAGACATTCATGGACAAGATCAAAGGGTTCGAACCGGCCGAGGGAATCCGTGAGCAGCTGCAGTGCAATGTGGTCATGGGCATCCACAGCCTGAACTGGGCCTCGATGCTGCTGGATCTTGCCAAGGCCACCGGTGATGAGAAGTTGAAGCAGCGGGCCGATCAGACTGCCAACTATATCACTTACTACCTCCAGCCCGACAACCGGATTGTTGTCGGGTTCCAGTACAACCAGTGGTGGTACAGCTGCCATGCGGGTGTGGTGATGTATCTGCTCGACTTCCTGCCGCCGTATGGATTGGGAGCGAGTGAGAAATCCATCCCAAAGGTTGGTGCGTATATGGATGGCCGCATTGTGGGAATCAGGCCCGGCGTGATGTGGAAGGATGATGCCGGCGCTGATATCACCGCCCATGGAGGGTGCGTGATCCAGATGGGGGGTGTCTTCTATTGGTATGGGGAGAACAACCGTCAGCCAGGCGGCGCTTGTGGGATATTCACCGGCGTCCGCTGTTATACATCAACGGATTTTACCAACTGGCATAATCTGGGTATTGTCCTCGCTCCGACGGAATCGGGGCCGCTCTCCGCCAAGGATGGACGGGTGGCGTATCGGCCCAAGGTTCTCTACAACCAGCGGGACGCGCAATATGTGATGATCCTGACCGAAACCGGGGCTGGCGGCGGCCATCTCCTGTTCGCAACCTCGCCAACCCCGGCCGGCCCGTTCACTTATCGGGGCTGGTCTTTCGGCGCCAACCAATCCAAGACTATGGACATGGGGGTTTATCAGGAAGGCGAGAAAGCCTATGTCGTCTATTCGGCTAACAATTGCGGAATCAGCATCGACCGCCTGAGCGACGATTACCTTTCGGTGCGTGAGCGCGTGGCGCACATCCGCAACAGCGAATGCCAATGCGGCCTGTCGCATCCGAATCCCAACTATCAGCCGGAGGGCTTGATTCTGAAAGGGAAGACTCAGGTGCTCAAAGGCGGCGAGGAAGGCCCAGCCATCGTCAAGGCCAACGGCTTCTATTTCCTGGTTACGTCGTGGTGCAGCGGCTGGACGCCAAACCAGTGTCATTACCGGGTCTCCAAGAGCCTGAATGGGCCATGGAACGCGGAGCCGGACGGCTATTTGGGCGACGAGACCTCCTTCGACAGCCAGAGCGGCTGCATCCTGACCATCACGGGGACGAAAGGTTCGACTTTCATCAACATCTCGGATCGCTGGAAAGGCGGCAATACGGAAGCGGGTTCCACCTACCCATGGTTACCGCTCCAGATCAACGGCTCGACGATGACGATGCAGTGGTATGACACTTGGCATCTCGATCTGGATGCCGGAACCTGGTCGGCAGGCAGCCAGCTCTCCCGGTTCACCCAACGAGAGCCGCCTTGTGGCATCACCCTGAGCATCATCGAGCAGCGCGAGGAACCCGTGATCGCCAAGGGGATGCCGGGCACCGAGCATAACAAGTACGGCTTTGAAGGCGGCTGCGTGCTCAAGCTCGACGGCGTCTACCACCTGTTCACCTCCGAAATGGTGGCCGTTCCCTTGTATGACAAGATGATGCTGGCGCACTGGACCAGCCAGGACGGCCTCACCTGGGAACGCCGCGACACGATGTTCGAGTCGAGTGGCAGCAGAGATCCGCAGGACATCCGCAGCGCGCTGTGGGCACCGATGCCGGTTTACAACGAGGAGGAGGGCCGGTGGAATGTTTTTCATGTCTCCTTTACTCCCGGCGACTTTGGCCGGATCTGGCGCGCCGTCTCCAGCACCAAAGGCAGGCAGGGAATCCATGGGCCATGGGTGGATGCGGAATGCATCCTGGAAGGTGATCCCAAATGGGAGGGGATCGCCGGGTGCCATT
>Ga0315289_10009610_pt1 | contig 13915 bp, 9 predicted proteins | sample YL17G11_40_MG_FD_203452 | JGI IMG/M metagenome (GOLD analysis project Ga0315289, IMG submission 203452) | Sediment microbial communities from Yellowstone Lake, YNP, Wyoming, USA - YL17G11_40 | ecosystem: Environmental > Aquatic > Freshwater > Lake > Sediment | place: USA: Wyoming | collected...
ATCTTTTTCATATTTTTACCATACTATAAATATACATAATTTTATGTAAAATGTCAACTACTTTTTATAAAAATGTTACCAATTTACCCCCCACCTAAAGGTGGGGGATTCCCTGAAGAGGTTGAAACTCCCCCTATTTTAGAATAGAGAGTCTTCATCTGGTTTCATTTTGCACCCCTATTTTAGGGAGGTGACTGACATAAACACTGATTGAGATTCTTCTGACAGTTCAATTCCAGTTTCTTCTATAATAGCATTAATGTCTTGAACAAGTTTTAGTTTTCTACCTTGAAGTCTTTCAATTCCTGAATTGACTTCTTCTATTTTTCTTAATAGTTCTTCTACACATACTTCTTTTTCTATTGTTTCGATTAGAACTATTTTCTTCTTTTCTCCAGGAACATCTTTTTCTAACATTGCATCTTTAATCTCATAACTAAGTGCCATTTTTTAGCCTCCTAAATAATTATTTTGTCTACTATTTTTCCTAATTCTGCGACAATAACATCTGGATTTATATTCATACATGAAGTTTTCGGGCAAAACCATTTTTGTCCATTCCCTACAAAATCCCCTAAATCACGCAAATAAGGCCGAGTACAAAACAGTTCATTTCTAGAACATTCTCCATTAAGATGAGTATGAATATCATATCCCCATTGTTTTGGACTTGAACCTCCCCACAAACAAACACCTTTCACATCCAATGCTCCTGCAAAATGCATGAGTGAACTATTTATTCCTACAAATCCTTTAGATTCTGTGAGTAAACCAGCATATGCAAGATAAGGAGCATTCAATTTAACTACACCTTCAAGAGCAGACGTAAATTCATTTGGTAATCCATATAATACTATTTTCATTTCAGGATACTGTTCATGAAATTTGTTCACAAATTGTTGGGCCAGTTCTAAAGGGTATTCTCTCTGAAATCCCACCCAATTAAAAGGTTGTTGTGGATTAAATCCTAGAGGACTTTGACCTGAACTAAATTGAATAACAATAAAATCTCCATTTTCTTTCTTAAATCTTTTAGCATCATTTAATACCATTGAAGAAAGATAGAGTTGGGGTTTCATGTCAGGGGAATATTCAATACCAAGTTCTCTCGCCCAGGCTTCAATTACATGAATTTTTCCTTTTATGAAATCTGAGTTGAAATAGGGGTCAGCAAATTTTACAGTAACATCATCTTTTTTAATAACATCAGTCCAGACATAGGGGGTTCCACGTCCATATGATCTTTCAACAAGAGGATGGTTTTCGTAAATATCAGTATATGAACTTATTGTAAAAATTTTTCCGCCATTCTTTTCAGCCAATTTTGGGACTAAAGCTGAAAAAAATAATTCCCTCCCGCAGCCCCCCTCCACTACATAAATGTTTGGCATACATTTGTTCTCCTTCATATAAATTAATTTAAACTTTAATATGTTTCCAAGTAGTACCTTTTACCACTCTTCTAACAGCTTCTCTGTCTATTTTTAAGGACTCTGCTAATCTAATCCAATAACCCTTTTCCCATTTAATACAAAATCCTCTTTCTATTTTAACATTTTTAGCTATTGTTTTTATTCTAATAACCTGAATTTCTGTTAATGTAGAATCAGGATGATTTTCTCCTCTTCTAAACAATCCATGTTCAATTCCATGCCTGATATTTTCTTCAGCAGTAACCCACTCAAGATTTTCTAATCTATTATTAAGAGGATTTCCATCTAAATGGTTCACTTGAAGATTAGACTTTCCTACAAATGCTTCTAATACAAGCCTATGTACCAGAGGCCAACTTCTCTTTCCATTTTTAGAGAGTTTTACTGAAAAGCGTCCTGTCCTTTGTAATTTTTGTGTTAAAATAGTTTCATCTTTTGTTCTAATACAAGTATTATCAATACCTCCCACCCAACTTTTAGCCAATGATTTCACGTTTCCTAAATTGCTGACTTGATATAATTTTTCGTATCCTGAAATATCCTTCCAAATTTCTTCATCTTTTTTCATATTTTTTCCTCTCTAAACAGTATCGGCATTATTCTACTTTTGATTCCAGTACTTCTATTCTTTCTTTTAATTTTTGTATTTCTGCTAGAAGAAGTACTGTTAATTTATCATAATAAATAGATTCAGTTATTTCTTCACTTTTATCATTTAAATGATTATAAACAATCTGAGGAATAACTTTGTTTACTTCTTCTGCAATAAGACCTAAATCTTGACATTGATTTTGATTCCAAGTAAAAGATCTAGGACATAAAGAATATATTTTTGAAGAATCTACATAAACAGACATATCCTTAATATCTTCTTTGTATCTACAAGAACTTGGTGCAACTCCTAATTGACCTGAAGCACTAACAAGTACTGCTGTTCCTGTTACTGTAACCCCAGTTATATTACTAATCCATGTAGTATTAGAAGTATTTGCTGCATTTAGATAATTACCAATTACATTTATATTACATGCAGTTGTTATACACCATCCAGATGCTAATCCAATAGCTGTTAAAGAACATCCTGATGTATTATTACATAAAGAATCCTTTCCTATTGCTACATTACTATCTCCCATATTATTATATAAAGCACTACTACCAATAGCCGTATTAAAATGTCCTGCTTGACTAAATAAAGGAGTAGTCCAAATTTTAGTGTTCAATCCCGCAGCTACTTTCGCACAACCATCATCTGAAATAGCTGTCGCTGCCCAACATCTAATTCCAGGATCAGTTTCTGTAGTCCATGTAGCTCCACAATCTGCTGATGTGTAAACAGAACCACAACAGCATCCACTCCAGTGATATCCAGCAGTTGCAATTAAAGTACATCCATTACTTGACATTGAAATACTTGACCAAAGTCTACAACCAGCAGCAGTTCTTTGACACCATGTAGCACCAGAATCTGCTGATGTATAAATATAATCACCACAGATAGCATATATATCATAAAAAGCCTGAGCAGTAGCAGCTAATTTACATCCATCAGAAGAAGAAGCTACATCTGTCCAATATCTACAACCAGCAGCAGTTCTTTGACACCATGACCCTCCTCTATCTGCTGATGTACAAATATAAAAACTATTATCCCAAGTACATACCCCATAGGGATAGCGTTTAGTAGAAGCAACAATTAATTTACATCCATTAGCAGAAGATGCTAGTGCAACAAAACAAGTACTAGCTTCCCAACTAATTGAATCACCCCAAGTAACACCACCATCAATTGATGTTCGAATATTTCCCCAATAGCATATAGTGTACCAATTACCATCAAAATATTCATATGCCTTACTCGAAACTAAAGCACATCCATTATCTGATGATGCAACTGCAGTTCCAAAAGAATACCAATAAGTACTCCAATTAAAAAATACTTCTCTTGGAGTCCATGTATTTCCTCCATCTGTTGATGTAGATAACCAAGAACAACATCCAGACAAAACAGCAATATTACCACTAGGAATTACCACCAAATTACATCCATTACAAGAAGAAGCTACATCACCCCAAACATTACCTGGACATTTAAACGCACTTTTTGTAGTCCATGTAGTTCCTCCATTTATTGATGTATATATATAATCATCTTGTGTTTGTGTTACAGCAATTAAATTACATCCATCACAGGAAGAATCCACACTAACCCAACATCTTTCACTTTCATTAGCTTTCCAAATTCTAGAAGCAGTACAGCCACCATACAGAGCATTTGATCCCACTACAGTATTATAACACCCATCACAACCACTAAATGAGGAGTTGCCACCAATTGCTGTATTATAACATCCTATAGTATTATTATACAAAGCATTTGTTCCTAACGCAGTATTATAACAACCTGTTGTATTATTTGACAGAGACCATCCACCTGTTGCAGTATTATTGCAACCACATGTATTTTCTAATAAGGAGAAACTTCCTACTCCTACATTAGTCATTCCTGTAGAAGTTTTTCTTAGAGCACTTGATCCTAATGCTGTGTTGTTAACACCTGTAGTACTTTTTTCTAGAGCACATTTTCCTATGGCTGTATTAAAACTTCCAGAGGTATTACAAGAGAGTGAGCTTGTTCCTACTGCTGTGTTTTCAAATCCCATAGTATTACAATATAAAGAACAATTTCCTATTGCTGTATTACTACTGGCAGTATTATTATACAGAGCATTTGTTCCTACGGCTGTGTTGTAACAACCTAAAGAATTGTTTTGTAAAGAAAAAGCTCCTATTGCTGTATTACTATAACCTGTAGAAGTTAAGCACAAAGAATTTGAGCCTATTGCTGTGTTGTAACATGTTTTATTATTATACAAAGCATTTGTTCCTAACGCAGTATTATAGCAACCTGTACTGGTACAGGAATATTGACAATATCCTGAATCAATTCCAACATAGGTATTTCCACAATTGTTGGCGGAGATAAAAGGATTGCAACCACATGTTATTAGAATTTGATCATATTGTCCAGTATGTGTTCCTGTAGAAGTTTGAACAAAGTTTATGGAACTTGTATAGAGTCTTGAAGTTTTTAATGCTTCTTTTTCTTGCATGAAATCATGTCGTCCCACAAATAGTTTACTAAAGAACAATTTTTTACCAGAAGGTATACCTATTTCAATGGCATGATAACCTTCAGAGAATCCATAATCTAAAAGGATAGGTACAGGACGTGGATTAAGTCTTCTATTATCCAAACTTGAATTCCATGAATTTGGAAATTCATTGGGAAGAGCTATTGATTTAGAAACATTAAATACTCCTGAGCCCACACTATATTCATATTTTAGGGTAAGGACTGTGTTATTATCTTTTGGGAAAACATTTATCCAGAGTTCATCATCTTCTTGAGTGTATATGACAGTTCTTAGATAAGTTGCTCCAGTAGATGAATTAACAGATATGAAGCTTTCTCCGCCATTTACCATAAAATAATCATAGAGAACATCTAAATAGGTAACATCATCTATATCCCAACCTGGAGATGTATTACCTCTTTCTAACATTGTTCCCAAACCTGTTGTAATTGTTTGATTGAAGAATGAAAGTTTGTTCATTCCCCAGTAGTTACTGTAGTAGAAATTTGAAAAAGTACTATCATAATTAGCCGAATCTGTGGCTTTTATTTCTTGGGAAAGACGTTTTGGTTTTAAGTATTCTCGGCAATCAATAATATATTCATCAAGTAATATATTTTTTACTGGTGGCATTGCTACGTAGTAAAGAAGTATTTCTTCATTACCTATTATTGGAGGAATGGGGATTACCAGTGCTAATCCTTCTCTTACTTCTGCGCCAGTACTTGTCATTACAATGGCATCAATTCTTCTATATCCCCAATCATAATCAGCAAGAACATCATCTACTCCCATTGATCCACCAGGTTTTACGTAAATGGAAGCTACACCATACATTTCTCCTGTGGAGGTTATATCATAATCAGTTCCTTCGATATATGTATGAGCAACACCAACTTCTGTTATAACTAAGGAATTGGGGTCTATAGGAACTTGATCTAAATTAAAGGAATTACCCGTAGCAGGAGTAGTATGAGCTTCATTAGAAACTAATCTTCTATCTCCTTGAGTAATTGTTACAGAACTAACATCATTAGAATGTTGTGTTCCCAAAAAACGACCTAAAATAGCTTTACCAGTACTTACAGTAATAACTAGAGGGGCGGTAATGCTATACGCAAACTCACTTTCCCAAGGAAGAACCCCTCTAGACAAAGATTTATTAATACCCGCATCTGAAGACTCTACTCCTGTAAAAGTAGTATCCCAATCAGGAGTTTGTTTAATAGCTTTTATTATTGTTCTTATTTTGTTTAAGTCATCCTGAAGATTAACAGGAGTTGATACATAATTATCATCTATTGAACCTGTAGATGTGTGATCAACATATCTTTGAGGAATAACAATTGTTGTGCTAAGCATATCAACAGTAATAGTATGATTAGCAATCGCTATTACAAAATATGAAACATTATTTAAATTAATTGAAGTAAGAGGAACTCCAGCTCCTTGTGCAGTTGTTTCTCCTATTAAAACACAATTAGCTTTTTCTGCAAGTGTTAATGCATTGTATTCCGCCGCAGTCATAACTGTTACAGAATAATTATCAAGAAGTCTATTATATTTTAGAGTGTAATCAGAAAAGTCTATTGCTTTTCTTTCATTATAATACATAGTATCATCATTTCTATAATATGTAGCAGGTACAGCTTCATATTGAAGATACACATAATTAACAATTCCATTAGTATAATCAGAAAGTGCAATATTATCAACTATTCCTGTAGAGGATTCTACAATAATTCCACTTTCTAAACAAAATAAACCTGTGGATGAAGGAGTTGAATGTGTTATTTTTAATTTAGTATTTGTACTACTTATAGATAAATCAAATCCTTCTATTAATGAATTACTTGCAGTTGCCACAGTTTTTATTAACTTAGAAACTTCATTAGCAACACTGTCTTGCAAATATTCGTAGTCACTTGCATATAAATCTAAAACATTTCCTTCAAAGTATAACTTGTTCATAATGACACCTCAAATCAAATTAGTCACATAAAAATAATCAGGATCGGTAATCAGTCCGTAAAAATACCATTTAAATTCAATGAATTTAATATCACTAACAAAATCTATTGTTATTGTTCCTATAGCATCTGTTTCTGTAGTCCAATCACTCCAGACCAGATTGTTTTCACTTGTTCTGTATTGATACATTATATCTTCAGAATCTCCAGAACCTATAAATGTTAGACTTGTAAAACTATTATATTTTTTATAGATGCTACTTAGGTATCTTGCAGTACAAGCAACATCAGTAGTACCATCTTCACTGTTTGTGATATCTAAATCAACTCTAGTAAATAAATCTCCAGTACAATAATACATATTTGGATTGGATAATTCATATCTTGTAGTATCTGCATTTAATCCATCATATATTCTAGAGAAATCGTCATTAGCATAGACAAGACCGTATCTTGTTTCCGGCGGTATAAATCTTCTGAGGTAGAAGAGTATTCTATCTATTTCATAATCATAGAATTCTTGATTATCTTTTGTATAAATAACTATATGCATCCAATTATAGCGTCTAAAGAAGGATTCATCATTTCCTACTCTATTATTTCTAATAACTCTTATTTCTGCGGGATGATCATAACTAACGAATCCATAAACTGGAGGGTGTTCTGGAAATAATTCTATTGCTCCAATATCTACAAATAGATTTCCATTTATATAAGTCATGAAGTGAAGGTCGGTTTCTGTAGTTCCTCTATATATTTTGTATCGAGTTGCTTCTGGTATAACATCCCAATTTAGGATAATATATCCTTTATAATCTTCAGGCCACCATCTACAATCAACTCTTTGAATTAGGACATCACTTTCTTCATCAAGGGCATTTGTACTGGATATTCCATAGTAGTAGTCATCTCTTTCAAGACCTGAAGATGTTGTAATACCTGCTACGACATATCCGGAGGAAGTTATTACATAGCCTGTAGAAGACATTACATATGCTGTTCCATACATTGTTTCATTTACAATAAAAGAGAATCCTGTTTGTTTTGTTTCATTGTATTCATCATTATAGAATATTTCATAATGATCAAAGTTAATTATATTATCTTGGAGAGCATCTAAGAACATTCTTAGACTTTTATCATAACCACCAAATTCGAAAGATTTAAATATTTCTATTGCTATATTTTTAAAGAACACTTCATCTTCATTAGCGTTCTTATTGAGTTCTATTAAAGGTGTGAATCTATCTACAAATGAAGAGTATCTACAATTTTCTATTGAGATATCTTCAATACTTGAATCGAGTTCATCTATCATATCTTTATATTGATCACCTAATAGAGAGAACCATGTATAAAGATTGAGGGGTCTTACTTCAATGGGAGCACTTATTCTAGAGAAATCTACATTACTTTTATCTCGGCATTGTATTTTAATTGTACTGGAAGTTCTTGGAAATTTGTGATTAAAACTGAATTCTCCGGTACTTGTTGTAGTAACCATAGAATTATAGATATCATTTACATAGATATCTACTTTACAATCACTAAGACCTAAATAACCCTTGATATTGAAGGATTCATCTTTTGAATAAGGAATGGCCCAAGTTGCTTTGTCATAATAATTCTCATCAACAAGAACTTGTTTAAGATTCGCCCAATAAGGATTACTTAATAATCCTGTACTTGAATATAGATAAGACCTAATATAAGGATATGCTTCTGTTATCGGCAGAGTAAAGATGGGGTATTTCCCAAAATTTCCTACTCCACCAAGGATTGTGTAAGCAGCTACATTATAAATATATTTGTTATTTGATACAAAGGTAGAATCTGTATAGTATAAATTAGTAGTTGATCCCACATAGGATTTTGCAGTTAGTTCTCTGTTGACGGTTATATTATCTATGGATATATTTTCTACATTTGCTATGCAGTTCACTTCAAGTATTCCAGTACTTGTTAAGTCAAATTCTCCTGCTGTTTCTACAACTCCATACCATTCCAATCTCTTCATTGAATCAGATACCCAGAGCACATCACCTACAGCAAATGCAGTATTTAATAAAAGATATACATTTGTTGTATCTAAGGTTGATCCGGAGATTCCTTCAATGCTACTTCTATAGATTCTATATTCTGATACATCTTCATTATTTCCATCTGTAGTATCTACAGCATCCCATGTTACAGTTACATCATAATTATCGAAAGTACACATTACATTTTCAACAATTGAGGGATAGGTAGGAACAGTAACAGTTTCACTGGTAGCTAAAACAGTTTGTGCGGAGTTCAGAATTTTTATATAGAAATATAAGGATCTTCCATAGGTATGATCTTCATTGATTTGATGATTAAAGTAAGTATAAGTTAAATCTTTTGTTGTACTAATAGAAGGAAGTCTCATTAAAGAAGAATCAACTCTAGTTTCAACTTTGACAAAGGAAGTGTTGTCATAGCTCATGTATAACTCATACCCTTTTGCACCAGTATAATTATCAAGGGTGAAAGTGGCATAATTATCAATTGTTAATGTAACAGAGTGGATCATCTTTTCTTTCTTTTTCTTTTGATGTTGAAGTGGTCTTTCTTATTTATTGTTTGGGTGTATTCTCTTTTTAATATATCTTCGAATTTACAATTTGGCACGTCATAGAAGATTCCGCCTTCTGTTGCATTGATTACTTTGAGTCCATATTGTTTTATTAGTTTAGTTAGGGTGTCCTTATAGAGAACCAATGTTCTGGTAGTGTAGACAGTTTCTTTAGTTTCTTTGAATTCGACTAATAGTTCTTTTTTAACTTCTTGTTCTTTTACGATTTTTAATTGTTTTTCATGTTCTTTTGATCCGAGTGGATACATATCATCCCATATTTTTATATCGAGGACTCCATCACAATAGGCTTTATTATCTGTGAATGCAAAGTCATGTCCTATTAAAGTGACTAATCGAGGTTTTAGGATGTTGGCGAGTTGCATCATGGTTGCACCTACAAAATAGTTATTTTCTAAATTTCCAAAACCTGTTTCTATTCTTTTTAGTACTTTTCCTTTGTAACTATCTCTATCAGATTGGCTAAAAAATATTATTTTACCTTTCCAAGAACTTAATGTTATGGGACTTACAGTTGTTGGGCAAACTAGAGTTAAATCAGTTGTATCAAAAAAGTCCCAAAATCTTTTTATAGAATCTGAAGGATCTATTAATACTACAAAATCCGGCTTTATTCCCTCTTGATTTAGTCGAAATAAAGCCACATCCACTACTATAATAATACTCTTATCTTGATAATTTTTAAGCAAATGTAAATTTTTATCGAGAGAAGGTCCAGCAGCAACAAGTATAAAAGGCATATTTCTATAAGGCATAGTATTCATTAAATACTTTAGGGGTCTTACCAGAGGACTAGAAAATGACTTATTTTCTATGTTTTTATTAAAATTGTTCACCCAAATTTTCAAAAAAGGATCAGTTCTAAGATGCTCTTCTACTGTTTTTTTACTATCGTCTTCCATATCTCCCCCCAATATTAAATAACTAAACAAATAATAAGAAATGATCAGTTTTAAGCAAGGTCTTGGATGTAGAATTTCATAGTATTTTCTAAGCCAAGATCAAAATTAGTTTTAGGTTCCCAGCCCAGTTCTTTCTTAATTTTATCACAATTTACGGAGTATCTCCAATCATGCCCCAGTCGATCTGTTACGAATTGGATTAATTTTTCTGAAGAACCTGGTTCTCTTTTTAAAAGAACATCCATTCTTTTACAGATCATTCTAACTAAATCAATATTAGTAAGCTCATGACCTCCACCTACATTATAACGACTACCATTAGGGGCTTTATTTAGTATTGTCCAGATGGCGGAACAATGGTCTTTGACATATATCCAATCTCTTATATTTTTTCCTTCACCATAGACAGGAATAGGTTCTTTTTTTATTATGTTAGTTATGACTTTAGGAATTAATTTTTCAGGATTTTGGAATGGACCATAATTATTACTACAATTTGAAATAGTAACAGGAAGTCCAAAAGTATGAAAATAAGCATTAACAAGGTGGTCAGCAGAAGCTTTTGAAGCCGAATAGATATTACGTGGATCGTATGGGGTGGTTTCATAAAACTGTCCTTCATCTTTTAACTCTCCGAACACTTCGTCTGTATTAATGAAATGAAACAAAACATCTTTTCTATCTTTCCAATTTTTCCTTGCAACTTCTAGAAGAGTGTAAGTTCCAACTATATTTGTTTTAATAAATTCATCTGGGGATTCTATTGAAGTATCCACATGAGTCTCACTAGCAAAATGCACTATAGTATCTACTTCATAATTTTTAATAACATTATCCATGCCCAATTTATCATTAATATCTTTTTCTACAAAGAAATATCTAGAGGAACCATATTCTCTAGCAATAGGATTTAAATTATTTAGATTACTAGATTTTGTTAATATATCTACATTGATTATTTTACCATTAAATTTTAACTCTTCTAAAAGATAATAGATGAAATTAGAGGCGATAAAACCTGCTCCGCCAGAAATTAATAAATTTTTTAATTTTCTCAAAATAATTCCTCCACGATTTTCATTAAATATTTACCATAATTTGATTTTATATATTCTTGAGCTAATATTTTTAATTGTTCCTTATTTATATAATTCATTCGATAGGCCACTTCTTCTATACAACCTATTTTTAAGTTCTGACGTTCTTCTATTGTTTTTATGAAAAGGCTGGCATCAAGCATTGATTGATGAGTTCCTGTATCTAGCCAAGCATATCCTCTTCCTAATTTTTCTACTTTCAATTGTTTTCTTTCTAAGTAAATATTATTAACACTAGTTATTTCAAGTTCTCCTCTATCTGAAGGTTTTATTGATTTAGCTATTTTAATAACTTGATTATCATAATAATAAAGTCCAACTACAGCATAATTGGATGTAGGATTTTTAGGTTTTTCTATTATTGAAACAGGATTGTCATTTTTATCAAATTCCACTACTCCATATCTTTCGGGGTCATCAACATAGTAGCCAAAAACAGTTGCTCCTTCTTTTTGCTGAGTACATTTTTGTAATTTTTCTGAGAGACCCTGACCATAAAATATGTTATCTCCAAGAATCAAGCACACACTATCATTACCTATAAACTTTTCTCCTATAAGGAATGCTTCTGCAATCCCATTTGGTTTTTCTTGAACAGCATATTCAATATTAATACCTAAATGATTACCATCTAATAAAAGTTTTTTAAAGTTAGGAAGGTCTTCTAATGTTGTTATAATAAGAATGTCTTTAATTCCAGAAAGCATTAAAATAGATAATGGGTAATAAATTAATGGCTTATCAAAAATTAATAGTAATTGTTTAGATACAACTTTTGTTGCTGGCCATAGCCTAGAGCCTGCCCCCCCTGCCAAAATGATCCCTTTCATAAATTTTTTCCTATAATTTTTTTTATAATATTACAGATTCTAACTACAGAATCCTCTCCAAGTTCCCCATAAAAAGGAAGAGCTAATGTTTGTGTTACTATCTTCTCAGCAACCTTCAAATCTTGATTAATATTTTGCTGTTTATAACAAGGGTAATTACTACATAGTGGATAAAAATACTTTCGAGCAAATATATTATATTTCTTTAGTTCTTGATAGATAAAATCTCTTGATAGAGGATTTTTAATTTTAATCACGAAATATGGATAATTGGATTTAACATTTTTTGGTATTCGAATAAATTCTATTTCTTCGATACTTTCCATATTTTCTATATAAAGTTCTCTTAATTTCTTTCTTTTATTTATTTCATCTTCTACTAGAGGTAAAACAGCTAATCCAATTGCTGCATGAATTTCACTCATTTTTCCATTTATCCCAGGAAGAATTACTTCATCTTCATTTTTAATTCCAAAATTCTTTAAAAGATAAATCTGTTTTTTCAAGTTTTCAGAATTAACTGTTAATGCTCCACCTTCAGCAGTATGGAATAATTTGGTTGCATGGAAGCTAAACATTGATACGTCCCCATAGTTCCCAATTCCAACTCCATTAATTTCAGCTCCAAAAGCATGAGCAGCATCATATATGACCCTTAATCCATATGTATCAGCTATTTCTTTTATTTTGGTAACATTACAAGGTGTACCAAAAACATGTACAGGAAGAATAGCAGTAGTTTGTTGAGTAATAAGTTCTTCAATTTTATTTACATCTATATTAAGAGTATCTTCTTTAATATCACAAAATACTGGTTTAATTTTGTTCCAAGTAATTGCATGAGGAGAAGCTGGGAAATCAAATGCAGATGTTATAATTTCCCCCGATAATCTCAAACTTTGAATAGCAATTATAAGAGCAACAGTACCATTATTAAATAAAGAAGCATACTCAACTTTTAAATAATCTTTTATAAATCTTTCTAATAATTGTTCCTTTGCATTATGATTACTTAATCTATGTGATCTCCAAACATCTTCTAAGATATCTTTAACAGCATCTAAATTTGGAAGTAGTGTTTGAGTTACATAAATAGGATTTTCAAATTTCATAATATTATAAGCTCTCTTGATAATGAATTAATTAAATCATATCCATCCCAGGTTAAAGAGAAATCTAATGATTTCCCAATAGGAACTATTCTATCAATGCCCAAAGGACTTATTTTAAGCATTAGAATTTCTAATTGTTCTTTTTTAAATCCATAATAGGAAAGTGTTTGGTATTTTCTATTTATAATGTTTGATAAATCATCTAACTTGTTAATAGTATATTCAAAGAAATATCCAGAATGCTGTTTAAAAGTATCTATATCTTCTGGAAGGGTTTCTAACTTAATTCTCATAATTCTATTATCAATTAAAGATTCTATAGTTATATCAGATAATTTGATAGAACAGTCACAAAGAGCAGTATATTTATCTATAACAGATGATGGCTGTATCTCATATTTATCTTTTACTATATCATATAAAATACTCCAAAATGTATTTTTTGCTTTTTCTATGTTTTCTTTGTTTCCATACCACAATATCAAATGCGGAGACGTACAAGCATTTTGGTCGAATAGATAAACATCATTATAAAAGTATTTCCCAATTCTAATTGGAGATTCCAAATCAGAATATTCCTCATTGATATATTTATCTGCATTTATTAGACAAATAGAGTATCTATCTGTAAATGTTACATCAAATGCTTTCGGTTTTAGTAGAGATTTACGTATTTCATTTATAGTATCGTCTCCACCCCATATAATCCTAACATCACATAGATTGGATATATAGTCTGTAGTTTCTTTCTCATTAGCATATTTTATAATATTTATGTAATCCGAAAGAAAGTTAAATTGTTCATTTTCTAATAGTT
>Ga0315289_10009611_pt1 | contig 13913 bp, 10 predicted proteins | sample YL17G11_40_MG_FD_203452 | JGI IMG/M metagenome (GOLD analysis project Ga0315289, IMG submission 203452) | Sediment microbial communities from Yellowstone Lake, YNP, Wyoming, USA - YL17G11_40 | ecosystem: Environmental > Aquatic > Freshwater > Lake > Sediment | place: USA: Wyoming | collected...
GAATCTTGTTTTTATAAAAGGCCCTGAGGATGGCGGCCACCAGGCTGTCCAGGATGCCGGACTCCTGGAGGACTTTCATGAAGATCATGGCTGAAGCGATGATGAGGATGATGTCGAAGAACCCGAAGGCGCCCTCGACGAGATGCCTCAGGGCGATCCCTTCGCCGCCGGCGAGCGACCCGGCCAGCGCGGAAAGGGCCAGGCTGATGCCCATGGGGAGCTTGAAAACCGTGGCCAACAGGACGAAAACGGCCACCATGAGCAGGAGGATCAAGGAGTCAGGCATATTTTTAAAAAGGGCGCGGGACCTGTCAGACACTCTTGGAGGAAAACCCTTTGACCGGGTTTTCCTCCAACGATCGCTTCGCTCTCTGCCTCCTTTCCTTGGAGCATTTGGCGATTAATCAATTAGAAAATACTTCTTGCAGGGGGACCGTTTCAAAGGCTCCTCTTCCATAGCGGGTGGTGGGGCGCCCCGGTCAATGCCACCCGCGCCAACTCGCTTTTCGTAATGGGCATTTGATTATGATTTTACCTTTTAAAAGAGGCCTTCAGAGGGACGACGACATCCAGGATCTTGTCGACCTCGATCAACGGGATGTTCTTCTCCTTGCAGATTTTCGTAAAGATGCCGTCTTTGTTTCCCGATTTGACGACGATGGCCATTTGAGCGGAGGGCAGGTACTCGCCGATCATCTCGTCCGTCAGCTGGCCGCGCCTGGCTTCCCCGCCGATATGAAGGCAGAGGACAGGCAGGTTCCTTTTCTTTGCTTCAGCAAGCAGCTGGACGATCCTCTCTTTCTCTTTGTTCGTATCGAGCCCGGCCGTTCCCAATCCCTTCATGCTGGCGCCCAGCACCAGGATCAGGGTTTTGTGATTTTCGAGGTCTTTGCCGACGGCGAATTTGGCCAGGTCCGCCTTCAGCTCGGCTTTTTTGGCCAGCACCGAGGCCTGCAGCCCGTCCGCGCTCTGGCCTGCCGCGGTGATCAAGGCCGGCTGCTCGAACACGGCTTTGGCTTCCTGCCGGCCGAAGGAATAGACGGCGATGACTGCCAAGGCCAGGAGAACGGACAGGATCGTTTTTTTCCGCGTCATCTTCATAGACTGCTCCTTATTTTAATACCCGGCGCCGACGCCGTCCCGCCTGGAGTCCGCACCGCCGAGGATGATCTTTTTGTCCTTGAGAATCATGAGGCCCTGGGCGCCGCCGAAATACTTATCGTAGTCTTCTTTGAGGGCGATCTCGTGGCCCAGCGTTTCCAGGGCTTTGAGCGTCGCCTCCGGAATGCGGGACTCTATCGAGATCGGCCGCCGCTTGCCGCTCACCGAATAACTGAAGAACCGCGGCTCTTCGATGGCCTCGTCCAGGGACATCCCGAAGTCGACGATGTTAAGGATGATCTGAGCGAGCGAAGGGAAAATCCTTGTTCCGCCCGGGGAGCCGAGGACAAGAAACGGCTCGCCTTTTTTGAACATGATCAACGGGCCCATCGAGCTGACAGGGCGGCGGTTGGGATTTGGCGCGTTCGGGGATTTAGGATTGGTGGAAAAATCGGCCATATGGTCGTTCAGCAAGAAGCCCGTCCCCTCCGGGATGATTCCCGTGCCGAAGAAGTCGTTGATCGATTGGGTCAGGGAAACGATATTCCCGTCTTTATCGATGACGCAGACGTGCGTCGTGTTTTCCTTTTTTTCTTGGGCGGGATCAAACTCGCCGTAGGGGTAGGACGCCGCGATCTTGTCAGGCGCGATCCTCTCCCGCGTCCTCCGGGCGTGATCCTTCGAGAGAAGCCCGGCAACCGGAATCGTTACAAAGTCCGGGTCGCCGAGATAATGCTCCCGGTCGGCGAAAATAAACCGCATGGCTTCGCTCAGATGGTGAATGTAGGCGACCGTGTTATGCCCCCAAGTCTTAAGCGGCCAATTCTCGACGATGTTGAGAAGCTGGAGGAGGTGGAGTCCGCCCGACCCGGGCGGCGGTAGGGTGTAAATCGTGAAGTCTTTGTACGTCGCTTGGAGGGGCGTCATTTCTTCCGGCTCGTACCCGGCTAGGTCTTCGAGCGTCATGACGCCGTCCTTGGCCCGGACGGCCGCCACGATCTTCCGGGCGATTTCTCCCCTGTAAAATTCCTGGATCCCTTTTGTCGTGATCAGGCGCAATGTGCCGGCCAGCTCGGGATTCTTAAACGTATCGCCGGGCTCATAGGCGACGCCGCCGTTGAGATAGCAGGTCGCCTCGCCGGCATTTTTCAGGAGCTTTTCATATTCGTCCTTGTTGATCGTGCTGAAGGTCGGGCTGACGGGGAAGCCGCCGTCCGCGATCTCGATCGCCCGCCTTGCCGCTTCGGCCAGGCTTTTTGTCCCGTATTTTTCCAGGGCATAGCTCCATCCGGCGAGCATCCCCGGGACACCGACGGCCGTGCCGCGTTCGGTCCTCCATTGCTCCAGAGCTTCCCCTTTGTTGGCGAACATCGTCGGCGTCGCGGCGGCCGGCGCTTTTTCCCGGAAGTTGACGGTCGTCACCTTTTTCGGCTTGGCCAGATAGATGACCATAAAGCCTCCGCCTCCGATCCCCGAGGCAAAAGGCTCGGCGGCATTCAAAGCAAAGGCCGTGGCGACGGCCGCATCCACGGCATTGCCGCCTTCCTTCAGCATGTCCAGGCCGGCTTGGGCGGCCAGCGGATGGGCGGCGACGACCATACCCTTTCGTCCCGCATAATTAAAGGGCGCATGTCTGTCCTGAGGGGGCTCGAGCATTTTCACTAATTGAGGCCGGCAGGAGGATAGGAATAAAGCGGCAGCGATCGCCGCAAAAGCCGCGGCCCGTTTCATGCGTTCTCCTCCTCCATGAGTTTCTTGAGCTCCTCCTCTTTGGGAAGGTCCTCGAGCGAATTCAGGCCGAAATAGACCAGGAATTTATCCGTTGTCCGGTAGAGCAGCGGCCTTCCCGGCGCCTCCTTGCGGCCCACGATCTTGATCAGCTTTTTTTCAAGGAGGGAATGCAGGGCGTAAGTGGAGTCACAGCCCCGGATCGCCGAGATCTCGGGCAGGGTCACCGGCTGATGGTAGGCGATCGCCGAGAGCGTCTCGAGGGCCTGGTGGGAAAGCCTCGATTTTCTTTCGATCTGGAGCAGTCGCCGGACGTAGGGGTCGAACTCGGGCTTTGTCGAAAACACATATCCTCCGGCGGTCTGGATGATACGGATGGCGCCTTCGCTCGCGGCATAGGCCGCCACCAAGTCCTGGACGGCCTGAGCGATGTCTTGCTCCGGGACGTCCTGGAGGACCTCTTTCATCTTCTCCGGCGTCAGGGGCTCGACCGAAATGAAGATCATGGATTCGATGATTTCCTTGAGCTTTTCAGCCATGGGTTGCCTTTACATGGGCTTCTTTTCGAAGCCAGACTTTGATTGTGTGGAAGAGCTGCTCCTGGATGGCGATGACCAGACGAGCCTTGATCAGCTCCAAAAGACAGAAGAAGGCGATCAGCGCTTCTTCCAGAGTTTCCTGTTGGCCGAGGTATTCCAGGAAATCCAGGTAATGGCGTTCCTTTAAGACGTTGATGATCTCGTTCATTTTCTCGGCCATCGTGACTTCTTTGCCCTTGATGACCTTGAGGTCCTCTCCCTGCCTTCGTTTCATCATGGTGAAGAACGACTCGGCCAGGTCGAACAGGGAAACTTCGATGAGGTCCAGGTCTTCGTCCGGCAGCGGCGAGGTGAGGGCCGACCGCTTCCAGACCTGCATCTGCTCGTCCTCTTTTTCCCGGAGAACCTGGACAACGGCCTTGATCGTCTGATAATCCATGAGCCGGTCGGTGAGCTCTTTCCGCGGGTCTTCCTCGGGCACGAGCAGCTGCTCGCGGGGGAGGAGCATCTGCGATTTGATATAGATCAGGATCGCGGCCATGAGCAGGAACTCGGCCTCCCGGTCCAGGTTGATCCTGTCCTTGCGGCTCAGGTAATCCAGGTATTCCCTGGTGATCAGGGCGATGGGGATGTCGTGAATGTCGATCTTTTTCTTTTTGATCAGGAAGAGAAGCAGGTCGAGCGGGCCTTCGAAAATTTCGAGCCTGACCTGGTAGCTTTGTTCGGCGTCCATCAAAATCCGAGCGCGGTCCTGACCTCGTCCATGGTCTGCCGAGCGACCCGGCGGGCTTTCCGGTTTCCTTCCTGGAGAATGTCCCAGATCCGCTGAGGGTTCTTTTCGAACTCGTTTCTTTTTTCCCGGAAGGGAGCCAGCATTTCGATCAAGGTGTCGATGACGACCTTTTTGCACTCGAGGCAACCGATGCCGGCCGTCCGGCAGCCCTGGGCGATCTCGGCCTGCTTATCCTTGGGGACAAAGGCCTTGTGGAAGGTGAAGACGGGGCAGTCATCAGGCTCGCCGGGGTCGCTCCGCCGCATGCGCCTTGTGTCCGTGATCATCGGAGCGATCTTTCCCCGGATGACTTCCGGCGAATCCTTGAGATAGATGGCGTTATTGAACGACTTGCTCATTTTGCGGCCGTCCGTGCCGGCCAACCTTGGAACTTCGGTCAGGAGGGTCTGAGGTTCCGGGAAGATCGGGCCAAAGATCCGGTTGAAGCGACGGGTGATCTCCCTGGCCAGCTCAAGATGAGGGGCCTGGTCTTCACCGACAGGGACGATATCGGCCTTATAGATGATGATGTCGGCCGTCTGAAGCACAGGATAGCCGAGATAACCGTACGTATTGATGTCTCTGTCCTGGAGCTCCGCCTGCATTTCCTTGAACGTGGGCACCCTTTCCAGCCAGGGCAGCGGCGTGACCATGGACAGGAGGAGATGGAGCTCGGCGTGTTCTTTGACTTCGGACTGGACGAAGATCACGCATTTTTCCGGGTCCAAGCCGATGCTCAGCCAGTCGATGGCGACCTCGAAGACGTTGTCCCTGATGGCCCGGGAGTTCATATATTCCGAGCTCAGGGCGTGCCAGGTGACGATGGAATAATAACACTGGTAGATATCTTGAAGTTTGATCCAGTTGCGGAGGGCGCCGGCCAGGTTGCCCAGATGGCAGGGGCCCGTCGGGCGGAGCCCGCTCAAAACGACTTTTTTTGGTCCGGCGTTTTGTTCGGTCATCGGAGAACAAGGCTGAGGAAAAAATTGATCATGAAGATGATCATGTCCAGGACGCCCAAATAAATCAAGGCCAGCACGATCAGAATCGAGAAGGGCCGGATCCGTTCGTACTTCTGGGCCGCTTCGTCCGAAAGGAGGCCCATGAGGACGCCGCTCCCGTCCAGGGGAGGCAGGGGAATGAGGTTAAAGACGGCGAGATAGATATTGATGAGGATGGCCCAATTCAGGATCCAGGCCAGGCCCTCGAGCGGGAAAAAACCCGGGGGGAGGACGGCCCGCGAGAGTTCTCGGCTTCTCAGGAAATAATTCACGCCGGGACTGGCGAACTTGAGGATGAGGAGAAGGACGAGCGAGCCGGCCGCCACGAGGATGTTGGACAGGGGACCGGCCGCTGAGATAACAAGGTTGTCGCGGCGGGGGTTCCTCAGATTGTAGGGATTGACCGGGACGGGCTTTGCCCAACCGAAGGCCGGCAGGCCCATGAGTGCCAGGAAGACGGGGAGAAGAATGGTTCCGATCGGATCAATATGGGCCAGGGGGTTGATGCTGACCCGGCCCAGGTTGTAGGCCGTTGGGTCTCCCATTTTGAGGGCGGCCCATCCGTGAGACGCTTCGTGAACCGTAATGGCGAACAAAACAACAAAAATCTGGACGACGATGGATACGATATTCATTTTTTAACCAGGGGTATTTATAGCATAAGCGGGGCGCTTTGAAAAGGGATTCGCTCCCATTCTCTGCCTTCCGCTTTGACGAGCGGTTCCAAGGGGGAGCTGCCCCCTTGGTCGCAGGCCGGGGTTTCATGCACCGCCCGATATTGAACGGAGAAACCTTATAAGAGTCTTTTCTAATGATATTAATACCCCCAACCCCCTTTGGCCAATCAAAGGGGGGAGAAAGTTAGGTGTCTCCGCAGAGGTCGCAGGGCGTCGGACTAAGTATGACGCCCGTTGGCAGCGGTCTTCCCCTCCAAATTGTCCCGCAGATTAGCCGCGATTGCTCTTTACGGGTGAGACGGCCGGCACAAAAATCACCCCTGTTTCCGTCCAAAAAGGCGATTGCCCTATCTTCCCGACCCGTTAAGATCAATGATGAAAATGCCTGAGGTATAGATATGTCGAATTTGGAGCCACGGCCACAATGATCCCGGAACAAAGACAAGAAGAGCAGAGACGGACGCTCGAAGAGCTGCTCAAGTCGGAAGAGAAATACCGGGCCATCATCTCGGGGATCGAAGAGGGTCTTGTCTATGCCGACCGGGAAGGCCGGGTCCTGGAGGTCAACGATTTTTTCCTGAAGCTCATGAAGCGGGAAAAACGAGAGGTCCTGGGTCATACGCTCTGGGATTTCCACGTCGGGCCGGTGGCGGATAAGCTCAGAGACCACCTCGAAAAATTCCGGCGCGATCCCCATTCGTCCCAGGTCGTCTATCAAAGAAACTTCTACGGCCGGGAAGTCATTTTGCATATCAAGCCCATCTACCGCCGGCAGCAGTATGATGGAGTCCTCTTGAACATCATCGACGTCACAGAGCTCGTCTCGGCTCGAGAGCAGGCCCAAGCGGCCAGCAAGGCCAAAAGCGAGTTCCTGGCCCAGATGAGTCATGAGATTCGAACACCCATGAACGGGATCCTGGGCATGACCGAGCTGGCCCTCGGCACGAATCTTTCGCTCGAGCAGCGAGTCTATTTAAAAGGCATCAAATCATCGGCCGAATCCCTGATGTCCCTGATTAACGATCTCCTGGATTTTTCCAAGATCGAAGCCAGAAAGATGGAAATGGAGGCTTCTCCCTTCGACCTGGAAAATCTCGTTTTTGAGACCCTTCCTCCGCTGGCCGTCCAGGCCCAGAAGAAGAAGCTTGAACTGATCTGCGATATTCCCTCCCAGGTGTCTCGGGCCGTTGTCGGCGATTCAAAACGTCTGCAGCAAATCCTGATCAACCTGATCGGCAACGCCATCAAGTTCACCGAAAGGGGCGAAGTGGTCTTCTGTATCCAAGAGGAATCAAAGACGGAGGATCAAGTCTTACTTCATTTCACCATCACCGACACCGGGATCGGCATTCCCGAGGAAAAGCAAAAGACCATCTTCGGGGCCTTTGTCCAGGCGGAAAGCTATATGACGCGAAAATACGGCGGAACAGGATTGGGCCTGTCCATCTCCGCGCAGCTGGTCGAGCTTTTGGGAGGCAAGATCTGGGTCGAAAGCATCGTCGGAAAAGGGAGCCGCTTTCATTTTACGGCGCGCTTTGGCTTCCAGAAGGACGCATCGGGAAAGCCCGTTCGGACCGAGAGCGTGGACTTTAAAGGACTCCCCGTCCTTCTCGTGGATGATCATGTGACGACCAGCCGCTTCTTGAAGAGATTGGTGACCTCGTGGAACCTGAGCCCCACCGAAACGGGGAGCGCGGAGGATGCGACCATTCTTCTGGACCGGGCCAGGCAAAAAAAAGGCCCGCCGTTTACCGTCATCCTCGTCGACGCCCATCTGCCGGGCCAGGACAGCTTCCTCCTCCTCGATTATCTCAAGACCGAGCCCAACCTGGCCAAGTCCATCATCATGATGTTGAACTCGTCCGGGACCGATGGAGATAAGGCGCCCTGGAAAAAATTCGGGATCTCGATGTACCTGAACAAACCCCTCAAGCCTTCCGACCTCCTGGAAAAAATCAAAGAAATGACGGGGATGGCGGCTCGGAAGGAAGAAAATGTCGCCCCGGCCCCGGCCAAGCTCCCCGACCAACAGCCTCGTCGGGCGTATCGAGTCCTGATCGCGGAGGATAATATCGTCAACCAAAGAGTGGCGATCTATATGATGGAAAAACAGGGCCACCAGGTGTCGTACGTCCAGAACGGAGAGGAAGTCTTGGACGCCATGGAGAAAAACATCTTTGACCTCATCTTGATGGACGTCCAGATGCCTTTGATGGACGGGCTCATGGCCACCGACCTTATCCGAAAAAAAGAGAAAGCGACGGGCGCTCATATCCCCATCGTGGCCATGACCGCCCACGCCATGAAAGGGGATCGAGAACGCTGTCTGGCCGCCGGCATGGATGACTATGTGGCCAAGCCTCTGAATGCGGCCGACCTTTCCCAGGCCATCGAACGAGCCATCCAGCTCTCTCGAAGAAAAAGGTAGCGGCTTACTTCTTGTCCGCCCTTTTCCCCTTCCTTCTTTAGGGCAGACGATCATGCCTTTCTCCGCCCGGTAGCCCTGTCTGCGGCCCGTCTGGGCCGGCAAGATATCTTTGCCTCCCATTTTAAATATCTATATAATGGATGGGCGAATTCTAAAAGCCCAAATTCCGAGGCTTAAAAATCCAGGATGGAATCAAGGCGGCCAGGTCGATGAGCCCCGAAGTCATAAAGAGAAGCCAGAGAGGACCGATGTCGGATTCGGCCCCGGATTATGTCGGCCTCTACACCAAAGAGCTCCAGGGCGATTTTTACGGCGCGGACTATTATCGGCCGCCGCTCTGCGAAATCGACAGCGCCATTATCTATGACGACGGCGAAGACAAACGGACGGTGGCCTCCTTCATCGCCATGAACTTTGCCCCGCGGCGCGTTCTCGAGGCCGGCTGTGCCATGGGGCTTTTGGTCAAAGGCCTGCGCGGACTCGGCGTTGACGCCGAGGGCTTCGATTTTTCGAAATGGTGCATTGAAAACGCCCCTCCCGACGTCCGGCCCTGGATTCGCAGGGAGGATGTCCTTGACTTGAAGCAGCCGGCCGACGGCTATGAGATGGTGTTGGCTCTGGACATCCTTGAGCACCTGCCGCCGGAGAAAGTCCCTCATGCCCTTAAAAATCTGGCAGCTGTTTTAACTCCAGGAGGAATTCTCTTCGCAGTGATTCCGGCCTATGGGCCGAATGCGTTTGGCCCTGAGCTCTATGCTCTTCAGTATGAGGAATGGCGCCGGGATGCCGCCTTGGGCATTCCCTTCCGCAACATTCCCCTCGATGACCGCGGCCGGCCGCACCTCGGCCATTTGACCCATGCTACGGTCGGATGGTGGGAGCAGGCGTTCCGCCGCGCCGGCCTGCGCCGAATGGGCAAGGTTGAGCGGCTCTTGCATCAGCGCTATGACGAGCGCCTCGAGTTTTCGCGGCGTTCATTCTTTGTTTACGTCAAATCGGGGAGTTGGGGATCACGGAAAATCAGGCGCCGGCTTCTCAAACGCATCCAGGCCGTCCCGGGATTGGCCAGTGGATTCTGGGGATGGGAGCGCTGGGGCGAGGACCTGTGGATGCGCTGGACAAAAAAAGAGGCCTGGGATCCCTTAGAAGTCCGGGACCGCGCCGAGCTGGATCTGCGCGCCATCTGCAATCACCCGGACATCGCGTCCTCTCCGGTCCAGGTCAGCTTCCGTATCGATGAGGGCGAGCCGGAGATCCTCGATTTCAACAATCATGACTGGCACTCATTGTCTTTAAAACTGCCGTGCCGCCAATTCGCAGGGCTTGAAGTCAAGTGTTCGCGGACCTGGGTGCCAAAACAGGAAGCCCCTGAAGGCCTGCAGAGAGAGCTCGGTGTCGGCATTTCGTACTCTCGAGTTCGGTGACATACACCGAATTCCTGGTGTGTCACCGTTTTTTGTCATCATGTCATCCCGATAAGGGGCCACCACTGCGCCGCGTCAACTCGGAGGGGAAGACCCCTTCCGACGGGCGGCGAACTTCGTCCGACGCCTGCCTCCCCTTCTCGGGCGGGGCATGAAATCCCGCCCTGCGACCAAGGGGGCGACTCCCCCTTGGAACCCTCTCGAGCGGCTCCCCGTGGCAAGCCACGGGGAGCCGCTCGTCAATCTCAGGCACTTATAGAATACGGATCAGTAGGTCAAGCCGCTCCCCAGGGGATATCGATCGCTCACCTTGACCGGCAGCTTGCCGCCCGGCTTGATCTCGCCCTTGAGCAGCTTGATAAAAGAATCGAAATAGACGGCCTGGTTGCCGAACCAGCCGCGCTCACCGTATCCGACAAGGAATGCGGGCACGGCCTCGAGCTTCCTGAGGAGGTGCGGGTTGCCGTAGGACATGCCAATCACAGCCTTGGGTTTGGCTTTGATGATCCTGTCGATGAACGCCAAGTCGGCCTCGCGGAGAGGCGCCGTGTCGCCCAGCCGGTTGCGCGGCACAAAGAAGGAAAGGACGACGAGGTCCGCCCCAGCGATATCCTTCCAGGCTCTCTCATACACGGCCGGGTCCATGTCGGGTCGGAGCGTGTGGTTCTTCGTGCCAGGGAAAGCGGCCGCGAGCTTCGCTCCCAGTGCGGCCGGCGAAGGATCGGCCTCCAACTTCTGGATGTTGATGTTTACAATCGTCTTCAGTCCATCCATCTGGACAGGCAAGACGCCGGCGTTCTTCAATAGGGTCATTGACCGGTCGGCGACCTCCTGGACGAAAGCCAAGTGCGAGGCTGTGCCGACGAGGCCGCTGACCCGGCCTTCGTCCACGAACCGTTCGTTGTGCAGGTTCAGGCGGGCTTTCCAGTATAAAAGCTTCCGAACGGAGTCATCAATCCGCGCTTCGGCGATAGCGCCCGACCGGACGGCCGCAGCCACGCCCCGGACCGTCGCCGCCGCATCCTTTGGTTTGAGGAGGACATCGTGCCCGGCCTTCAGGGCCAGGATGGCGACCTCGACCTGGCCGAAGCGCTTGATGACATGATCGTACCACAGGTCGTCGGTCGTCAGGACTCCTTTGAATCCCAGCCGGTCGCGCAGCCATCCCGTGGCCAGCGTCTTCTCGACGCTGGCGGGCAGGTCCGATCCCCCCGTCACCGAGGGCACGGCGATGTGCTCGGTCATGACAAAGGTGACCCCGGCGTCGATAGCCTGCTTGAAAGCCCGGAACTCCTGGGATTCAACGGCGCTGGCCGGCTTGTCAATATAGCTGAAATCCGGCAGGTTGGGCATGCGGGTGACATCGCCCCGCCCTGGAAAGTGCTTGGCCGTTGTCAGCATGCCGTTCTCTTGGTAGCCTCGGACATAGGCTCGGACCATCCGGCTGAGAAGGTCGAGATCGCCGCCGAAAGAACGTACGCTTTCGGCTGGGTTCTCGGGCCGCCCGACGATGTCCACCACCGGCGAGTAGGTGAGATGAATGCCCATGGCTCGGCCTTCGATAGCTCCGATCTTGGCCGCCTCGTACATGAGCTTTTCCGACCCGGCCGCAGCGAAGGCCATGTTCGCGGGGTACTCCGTTGCGCCCGTGACCTGTTGGCCTGGGCCGCCTTCAAAATCGGCCGACATCAGCAGGGGCAGCGCCGCTTCCTTTTGAAGTCGGTTGAGGAGGCGGGCGACATCGTGCGGAGTCCCGCCGTAGAGGACGAAGCCGCCAACGCCCAAATCCTTAGCAAGCTTGATCCATCCTGCGAGCCTTTGGTCGTCGTTCGCGATATACCCCCCTGCAATCTCAGCGCAGATCATCTGGCCGATCTTCTTTTCCAGCGACAGCCCGGCCAGGGTCTTGTCAGCCCACTTTGCAGCCTCGTCGTGCGAGGCCATGGCGGCGGCTTGGCCGCGCGCCAATCCGCCGCAGAGCAAGACGAGAACTGCCCAAGAGCAGATGAAGCGAACAAGGCGGTCGTTCATTGACGTCTCCTTCTCAAATGGGCGCGTCGCGATTCTATTCTCCGTATTCCGGTCCGTGCAGTCATCCCGCGGCGCTTTGACGGTAACATTACACTCGCGCCCGAAGGCTTGTCAAATCTTCGCCGTCACTTTATGCATCTGGCTGTCGAAAATGTTATAATGCTGGCCATCGATGGAGGGATCAGGAATGATTAAGAGAATTGCATTTTCAATTTTGGCATTGTTCGTTTTTACGCCAGTGGGCACAGTCGTTGCGTCGCCCGGCCAGAAGCTCCCATCCGTCCTGAGCATAAGGGACAGGGCGAGCCTTGTCCTGGGGATCACCCAGAAACGACTCGATCAGCTTCTTCCGAAGCTTATGCGGGAGGCCGGCCTCGATATGTGGATCATCTCCTGCAACGAAGACAACTTTGACCCCGTGTTCGAGACCATGATGCCTTACGAGAACTGGTGCCCGATCACCCAGATCATCGTCCTCTACGACCGCGGCCTGGAGAAAGGGGTCGAGCGGTTGAACGTCTCCCGGACGGACACCCAAGGCCTCTTCCAGAACGTCTGGGACGCCGCGGCCTGGGATACTAAGAAGAAGGAAAGCCAGTGGGACTGCCTGGGGCGGGTCGTCCGCGAGCGGGATCCCAAAAAGATCGGCCTCAACGAAGGCGAGGTCCAATGGGTGGCGGGCGGTTTGACCGCCGTGCTGAAGCAACGCATCGTCGAGGCGATCGGGCCGAATTATGCATCTCGTATCCAGTCGGCTGAACCCCTGGCGACGCTGTGGTGCGAGACACTCCTGGATGAAGAGATCGATCTCATGAAGCAGGCGGCGGCGATTTCCCATGCCATCATTGCCGAGATGTTCTCGAACAGGGTTGTTACGCCCGGACAAACCACGACCGACGACCTCCGATATTTCTACTGGCAGAAGGTAGCGGACCTCGGCCTGAAAGTCTCCTTCAGCCCCTTCATCTCGATCCGCGGCCGCCATCCCAAGGACGTCGAGAAGTACGGGAAGGGCGATAAGGTCATCCGGCCCGGCGATTTCCTTCACTGCGACGTGGGCTTAAAGTACATGCGCTATAACTCCGACCACCAGGAGATGGCCTATGTGCTCAAGATTGGCGAAACGGATGCCCCAGAGACGTTCAAGAAAATGATGGCCGAAGCAAACCGGCTCCAGGATGTCTATCGCGGCGAGTTCAAAGCAGGCCTCTCGGGGAACGAGATGCTTGGCCGCATGCTCAAGAAAGCCGGGGATCTGGGCATTCCCGGTCCCAGGATCTATTCACATTCTCTTGGCTACTTCCTCCACGAGCCCGGACCGCTCATCGGGCTCCCCTGGGAGCAGGTGAAGAACGAAGGCCGGGGCGACGTTAAGCTCGTCCTCAACAGCTGTTTCACGGCGGAAATGAGCGTCACGATGCGCGTGCCGGAATGGGGCGGAGTTGACTTCCGGCTGCCGCTCGAACAGGACGTGGCCTTCATGAAGGACGGCGTCCACTTTTTGGACGGCCGCCAGACGGCATTCCACCTGATCCGGTAGGCCGCGAATCATGACGATTTTCCGGAATCATCCCTGATTTTTTCTTTTATTCCGGAGCGCGGGAGGAAAGCCTGGGCCGGGTTTTTGCCCGGCATGCGCTCCGGGATCCGTTGAAACGAGATGTCCCAACCGGAAGTTATTACTCATGCGAAGAATGAAATCGGCCGAGGCGACTGGGGCTCTCTCCGCGGGAGCCGCGGAACCCATGGTTGATCAAGGAGGAGAATCCATGCGCAGAGGATATTTGATTATCGCCCTATTGGTTGTTCTTGCGGCCATCCTCAACGCCGGCGCCGCCGCCCAGGGCTCAAACCCGGAAGGCCCGCCGGCCACGGCCCGGCTGAAGGCGTATCTCGACGCTTTCAACTCCGGCAGCCCGGACAAGTTGCGAGAATTTTTCCTGGCGCACTACGCCGAGTCCGCGCTCAAAGAAACCTCGGTCGAACAACGGCTCGGGCGATACGCCGCGACAAAGGCCCGGCTCCAGTCCGTCCAACTGCAGAAAATCGTGGCTGAGCGGTCAGCCGAAACATTCGCCTTGGCCCAGGCCGGCAACGGCCAGAATTTCCTTCTAAGGGTCCGTGTCGAAAAAGAGCCGCCGCATAAGCTTTTGTATATCTTCTTCGAGGCCGTCGACGACCCCGACAATCTCATCATCCCCGATCCCAAGGC
>Ga0315289_10009613_pt1 | contig 13911 bp, 11 predicted proteins | sample YL17G11_40_MG_FD_203452 | JGI IMG/M metagenome (GOLD analysis project Ga0315289, IMG submission 203452) | Sediment microbial communities from Yellowstone Lake, YNP, Wyoming, USA - YL17G11_40 | ecosystem: Environmental > Aquatic > Freshwater > Lake > Sediment | place: USA: Wyoming | collected...
GTGGGTTCAGCCTCAACGCTGACCTCAATGCCGCGAGGAACATCGCCCAGCTCGGCAAAGCCTTGCTGGACAGGCGGCCCGTCAACCCGCCAATCGTAGCGTGCGTCAAGCATAGTTACAAGCCTCCCAATTTATTGGGGGGTAGTTGACCTTCTCCCTGATGGTTTTAATGTGGGTATGTTAAAATACTCGATGGTGTGTAGATGCAGGTAATAGCTCTCAAAGGATTCCCAATTGTGAAACGCGGAGCCGACATTGGCGAACTCATCGCTCGCGCAGCTGATAAACAAGGCCTCGAATTGGAAGATGGCGATGTCGTCGTCGTGACGCAGAGCATAGTTTCGAAAGCCGAAGGGTGTGTCGTAGACCTCGACAAGGTGAAACCTAGTGAATTTGCCAAGCGATTGGCGAAGCAGCTCGACAAGGATCCACGCGAGATGGAAGTGATCCTGCACGAGGCAAAGGAGATCGTGCGGCTGCGGCACGTGTTGGTCGCGAGAACTCATCATGGATTTGTCTGCGCGAGTGCGGGCGTGGACCATTCCAATGTGGAGCATGGAAAAGTCACCCTGCTGCCGCGCGACCCAGATGCAAGCGCTCAACGCATCAGGAAAAGGATAAAACAGGCGAGTGGGGCCGACGTCGCTGTGATAATCTCCGACACTCACGGCAGGCCATTCAGGATGGGTGCGATCGGTACTGCGATAGGGATAGCTGGGATGAAACCTTTGATACGTTTTCGTGGCCGACGAGATCTCTACGGCAAGAGACTCAAGAGCAAGGTGATAGGCGTGGCCGATGCTCTCGCAGCTGCTGGGGTTGCCGTGATAGGTGAGGCCAGCGAAGGCACGCCCGTCGCGGTGATAAAGGGAGCAACATATGAGAAAGGCAAGGGAAGCGTGAAAGAGCTGATAATGCCGCGTGAAAAAGATCTTTTCGGGTGAGGCTATGCTCGCCATACTCTCGGGCGGGACTGGAACACCAAAATTAATACAGGGGTTCTCACGGCTGCTGAAGCCTGAGGATTTTTCGGTGATAGCTAACACCGGAGAGGACCCCATCGTCTCAGACCTGCACGTTTCCCCGGACATCGATAGTGTTATGTACACGCTGGCGGGTATCATCGATGAAGACAAGTGGTACGGCATCCGCGGTGACACATTTTTCTGCCACGAGATGCTCAAGCGACTCGGACAAACTGAACTTCTGCGGATAGGCGATCGCGACAGGGCGACCATACTTTATCGCACGCTGATGCTGAAGCGAGGAAAAAAACTTTCCGAAGTGACGAGGGAGATGTGCGACAAATTGGGCGTGCGCACGAACGTGCTGCCGATGACGAATGATAAAGTGCAAACGCTCATCCATACCGAAGCTGGCCCGCTGACTTTTCACGAGTTCTTGATTGCTAGAGGCGCTTCTGACAAAGTCCTCGGCGTGAGTTTCGAAGGCGCCGAGAATGCGAAGCCAGCGCCCGGGGTGATCGAAGCGCTCCAAACGGCCAAGTTGATATTGATCGGACCCAGCAACCCCGTGACGAGCATCGGGCCAATACTTGCGATCAAAGAGATAAGAGAATTGCTCTCACAAAACCGCGATAAGGTGTTCGCGGTCAGCCCGATAATCGGGAGGAAACCAGTGAGCGGGCCAGCTGGAGCTCTGATGCAGGGCGTCGGGCAGGAGGTGACCCCACGCGGCGTGGCGCAGATGTATCGGGACGTCGCTGCGAGCATCTTGATAGACGAGAAAGACGACCAGTTCGCTCAATCTATAATGGAGCTTGGAATGAGGGCGATGTTCGCAGACCTGATGATGCCAGATCATGCGGCGCGGGTCAAGCTCGCACGAGCTATCCTGCAGCTACCCCTCGCGGACATCAAACTGCCGCCCATCTGAGGCGTGCCATACGTCGTCGTCCGCCGCCTAGGGATTCTCCCAATTTCCTTGATTAATCGCTCCAACTCTTGAGGGGCCATCATTTGAATCCGAGCGCCGGCCGCACGTGAAATGTTTTCTTCTAGCAACGTGCCACCGAGGTCGTTCGCCCCCCCGCTCAACATCATCTGCGCGACCTTCGGTCCGAGCTTGACCCACGAGGTTTGTATGTTGTCGATGTATCCGGCCAACATGAGTCTTGCGACCGCGTGAACGCGAATGTTATTCACACCGCTTGAGCCATCTCGCGCGATGCCCGCCCGTTGAAGCGGCGTGTTCTCGTGCATAAAGGGGAGCAAGACAAATTCGGTGAAACCGTGCGTTTCGCGTTGGATTTCTCGCACGAGCGCCATGTGCTCAGCTTGCTCGCGCGGCGTCTCAACATGACCGTACATCATGGTCGCTGTGCTCGGCAAACCCAAACGATGGCAGAGTTTGATCGTCGTTTGCCACTCGCCCGAGCTAATTTTTCCCGGACAAATTATATCCCGTACCCTATCGGCGAGAATTTCCGCCGCTGTTCCGGGCACCGAGTTCAATCCAACCGCCAACAAAGTTTCAACAACTTCTTTTAAAGACAGCCCGCTTTGTCTCGCGATGAAGTTCAATTCGGCCGGCGAGAACGCGTGTATGTGGACGTCAGCCGACACGTTTCTGATTGCCTTCAACATCGCAACGTAGTTTTCGAGCGTGAGCTCAGGGTTGAGTCCGCCCTGCATGCAAATTTCAGTCGCACCAAAATTGAGCGCTTCTTTCGTTTTATCTGAGATCTGTTCCAAGGTCAACGTGTATGCGTCCTTGTCGCCTCGGTTGCGTTTGAACGCGCAGAACTTGCAGTCGCCCACGCAAATGTTAGAATAATTGATGTTTCTATTCACGACATAAGTCACGACATCGCCAACTCTCTGGCGTCTAACTTCATCTACAGCCAAAACGAGCGCGTGAAGTTCTCTTCCCTCCGTATGCAATAAGCGCTCGCATTCCTCAACGGTTATTTCCTTCCCCTCTAACGCTTTTTCAATGATTCCGCAAAATTTTGGATCAAGTGAGTCGAATAATTTGTCAAACATCAATCCTGCCTCCGATAACCATCGACATCCGCCAATTTACTTACGCACTCATAAACTTCCTTTGACATGAAACTTTTGTCCAAAGCGTAGCGTGGGTAAATAGGTAAGCGTTCGCGGGACGAGAACCCAACATTTTTAATAGTCATTTCAATTTCTTCGATGGTCGGCCACGGTCTTTCGGGATTGATGAAATCTGGCGTAACTGATGATATGCCTCCGAGATCGTTGGCACCTGCCAGCAAGAAGCGTCCAACGTTGGACACGAGGTTGGGTGGCACTTGAATACTCATCTCAGGCATCAATGACCGCGCCATCTCCACAGTTGCGAGTAGCTCAGCCTCGCTCGGGCCAGCGCATTCCGCCATCGGTGTATTGGGTTTCGGTGTAAATGGCTGGATTATAATTTCTTGAATGTGACCATAGCGCTCATGAAGGTTCCGGACTTCGAGCAGCGAGCGCACGCGATCCTCAGGGCTTTCGCCTATGCCTACGAGCAGGCCAGTCGTGAAAGGGATTCGAAGTTCGCCCGCAGCCTCAATGACTTCGAGGCGCAACCATGGGTCTTTGCCAGGGCTGTTTCGATGCGCGGGAAGCTCCGCAACACATTCGAGCATCAGCCCCATGCTGGCGTTGTATCGGCGCAAATGAAGGAGCTCGCGTTCATTTAATGTGCCAGCATTTGTGTGGGGCAACAACCCGAGCTCTAAAATTTGTCGACAGAGTTCTACCAAGTAGTCGACCGTGTTTTTGTATCCCAATTCCTCAAGCTTTTCTCTAGCTTCGGCGTGAACATCAGGTCGTTCGCCGAGCGTGATTAAGGCTTCCGAGCACCCCGCGACTTTTGCCCGTTTCGCAAGCTCGACGACCTCCTCTGGCAACATGAACCAGGCGCCATCGTTCGGGTCGCGCCTGAATCCACAGTAAGAGCAGAGGTTTCGGCAAAGGTTTGTGATGGGCAGAAAGACGTTGTTGGAGTAGCTGACCTCGCGCCCGATATGTGCGTCTGAATTCATTCAGATACCATCATAAAGATGCGCTGCTCAATAAATGTGTTTTGAGAATATGCTGACATTTGCAATCGTTCCGGTCAAGCGCTTAAGCAAGGCGAAATCGAGCCTGAGCGCCGCGCTCACTCCCAAACAGAGGCGCGAGCTCGTCCTCGCGATGTTGAAAGATGTGTTGAAGGCGATGAGTGGCGCGCGGTCGATAACGGGCACGATCGTCGTTTCACCGGACGACTACATCATAAAGTTTGCCAGAAAAAACGGGGCGGATGGGATCGCTGAGCCAGGTGTGGAATTGAACAAGGCGCTGAAGATAGCCATCCAGAGCGCAATTACAAACGGTGCCACGTCGGTGCTGATAATGCCCTCCGACATACCTTTTCTGACCGCCGCCGACATCGAAAACATCGTGGCGATGACCTCCTCGCAGCGAGATGTTGTGATAGCTCCTTCCAATGACAACGGAACGAATGCACTCTTTCTCAGGCCACCTGATGTCATGAGCCCGCGTTTCGGCGGGGGAAGTTTTTCAGCGCACCTCTCAGATGCTCATCGCGCCGGCGTCAAACCTCGCATCTACCGTTCTATCACTGTAGCCACCGACATAGACGACCCAGATGATCTAGTCGAGACAAAAAAGCTTGGGCGTGGCACGCAGACGTATAAATTTCTAAATTTGCAGTCCGTATTTAATCAAAAAGTAAAACCCAAAGATTAACAACATGCACCCAAATGTAACCAGCAGATATTTCTGTGCCTTGCTATCCTTTGACCACTTGCCCTTCGCAACGAGATATGAAACCAAAGAGAACCAAGCGATGTCCGCCATAAAATGCCCGACCAACCAAAGCGCGACGCCTGCGAAGGACGCCACCAATATCGCTTCCATCAGCATCGCGAAGCCCACGGTCGCCCACCAGATGAAGACGCTCGGATTGAGCACGGTGCTGAAAATGATCCCGCCGACGACCGGATGATATCCCAACGCGGCGCTGCTCAACTTTGGAGTCTTGGCCCTCAACTTGACGAAGGTGAACAAGCTGAGCACGACGAGCAGCACTCCTCCGAGCACCCCGAAAAAAGTTTGAAAGCTGGTGCTAGCCAAGACGAAGCCCAAGCCAGCGGCGATGAGCGCGAGTATCACGACCTCCACCAACGCGTGCCCGACCGCCGCAAAAAAACCGGCCCTCTCGCCGAATGAGGCGCTCTTCGCCACGACGAAGGCGAGCATGGGGCCAGGTATCAGAGCGCCAGACAGCGCCACGACGAATCCGATGCCGAGCTGAGCGATCGTTTCCAACATGGAACACACAATTTCCAACTTGCACATAAACCTTAAAATAGGGCCATTTCAAGTGGTTTTGTTGTGATGACGTGGATAGAGTTAAGATTGAATTGAGCGAGGAAGACATCCCAAAGCAGTGGTACAACATCCAAGCTGATTTACCGACGCCCCTCGACCCGCCGTTGCATCCGGCCACAGGACAGCCGATCGGGCCGAAGGATCTGAGCGCACTTTTTCCGATGGAGCTGATCAAGCAGGAGGTCAGCAGGGAGCGGTGGATCTCCATACCCGAGGAAGTTCGCGATGTTTATCGGCTATGGCGCCCGACCCCGCTTTATCGCGCTCGAAGGTTGGAAAAAGCGCTGAAGACTCCAGCCAAGATATACTATAAATGGGAAGGGGTCAGTCCTCCCGGAAGCCACAAGCCAAACACCGCTGTCGCGCAGGCTTATTACAACATGAAGGAAGGGGTGCAGCGGCTCGCCACCGAGACTGGCGCAGGGCAGTGGGGGAGTGCGCTGGCTTTAGGTACGCTCTTGTTCGGCCTGAAGTGCACGATCTACATGGTGAAGGTTAGCTATGAGCAGAAGCCATACCGCCGCATCCTGATGGAGACCTGGGGAGCCGAGTGCATCCCAAGCCCCAGCGAGCGCACACAGTACGGCAGGCGGGTGCTGAAGGAGGATCCAAAGTGCCCGGGTAGCCTTGGAATCGCAATATCCGAGGCGATTGAGGACGCTGTGACCCACGAGGATACGAAGTACTCACTCGGTAGCGTGCTCAATCACGTGCTGCTCCACCAGACAGTTGTGGGGCTCGAGGCGAAAAAGCAGCTAGAGATTGCCGGCGATTATCCTGATGTCGTGTTCGGTTGCGTTGGTGGGGGAAGCAATTTCTCCGGCTTGGTATTTCCGTTCATCGCCGACAAGCTCACTGGAAAGAAGCCAGAGCTACGAGCCGTTTCGTGTGAACCGAAAGCATGCCCGACGCTGACGAAAGGACCATACGCATACGATTTCGGAGACGCCGCGGCAACTACCCCACTACTCAAGATGTATACGCTCGGCCATACCTTCGTGCCCCCACCCATACATAGCGGCGGCCTCCGTTATCACGGTGATGCACCATTACTTTGCAAACTCACTCATGAAGGATACATGGAGGCAGCAGCATATCATCAAAACGAGGTGTTTAAAGCGGCGACCATTTTTGCACGCGCAGAAGGCTTTGTTGTGGCACCAGAAACCGCACATGCCGTAAAAGGTGTCATCGATGAAGCGCTGAGATGTAAAGAAACAGGAGAGGAAAAGGTAATCCTATTCAATAATAGCGGACACGGACACTTTGATCTTGCTGCATACGCCGAGTACCTCTCAGGTAAACTAATAGACTACGAATACCCAGCCGAGCTGGTTAAAGAAGCGCTGGCGAAAATACCAAAAGTATGAGTTATCAATCGCCAACAGTTCTGAGGATATCTCTTATCTTTTTGTGGTGTGAAAGGTACGGATAAATCCAGTGAAATACTTTTTTTCTTTCGCTGGCGGGAAAGTACAAGTCAAATTCATTTCCACGGGTTTTCCGACCAAGAGTTGTAATAATGCCGAGCTTTGTTTGTAGAAGCCCAGCGAGTTCTTCCAAGAAAGACCTGTGATATGAACATATGTACCAGTCGCGGCGGACAACACAACCATCTCCTTCAATTACCCCCGCCAGATACGCTCCGAGGTACTCCGGAGGTAAACCATCTATCCCACAAGGAAGCTTTGGTGATGGACTTCCTCTCCCGCTTTTTCTGCCAAATGGAACACTGCCAAAAACCCGGAGTATTTCACTAAGGATACGAGAACGGCTCGCTATTCGGCATTCACCTCTCTCTTTATTCAAGTATGGACCAGAAATTGCCACACCAAAATTCCCAATGCATACTCTCTTGACTTCCGCCAAGAACTGGTGGTCTTTCTGAGTAACTGCTATCTGAACCCTTCCTCCTTTTGCCTTACCGTGGTAGCCATCTGTTGCAACCACACCGTAGAACCAAAACATCTTTGGAATTAACGTTAAAGGTAATCTAGTTTTTGATTTATTTTGCCCATGGACCAAGAGACCGTTTTTCAGCAGTTTTATGTAATCGATGCCTGTTTCATCGCAGCATTTGATAAAGGCTTCTAGTAAACATTTCTTCCGCTTGTGAAGCCAGTCATATACTGTATTGGGATGAAAACCTACGCGCCTGCCGAGCTCTGCCCCGCTCTTGCACCTCTCTCTAAACTTGGTTAACACAGAGAAAACAGCGGGTTCGATTGGATTCACATAGAGCCCCCTAAGCTCTCTGACAGCTTTTTCTGAGACAGCGTCAGGTAGCTCTGCCGTGCGATTTGAACTGAATTGATGACTCGGCATAATTATTCACATGCCTCCGCTCGATGAGTTGGGAGTGACGTTTAAGCGATTTTCGGGGAGGGAGAGGTCGCCGAAAGTAATCTAAAGTAGCCGTAAAGGCGCCCAAATTGCTTAGGAAGCAGCGTTTAACCTAACTTATAACAAACCGCCGCCGAAAAGTACTCATTCACAAGAAGTTGGGGGCCTCTACGCGTTGTGCCGTGGGTGCAAGCAACTTAAATCCTGTGGCCACGGTGCGAGGGTAATCACGTTTGGATTTTAGGGGCCCTCAGTTCGCCCATCATCATGTCATAGCCGAAGCTCGTAGATGTCTTGACATCATCGGGCAATCAAAGTTTGATCTCTTTTGGATAAAAAGTTATCCGAACATCAAGGTTACAAAGATTTCCTAACCTATCATTTTTGTTTTATGCCACAATAAAGCGAGGATTGGCAAGCTGGCTGGGCAACTGGTTGAGATGCACAGAGACAGGGCAGACATGACAGCTGATAACGAAGGTTTTCGGGATTTCCTGAGGGTTTTACAAAGGTTTACAATTAGCAATGGAGATACTTTACGGTTCTTTGAAAACTGCATCTTCGGCTTTCTTGTGCTCAGTGATATCTTTGAATACGATAATTAGTGAGGAGGGTTTCCCTTCCGAATCTTTCATAACCGATGACGTGACGATTACGGGAACCTCCCGACCATCCTTCGTGAAGAGAGTAATGGTTATGGGACTTGGAACTTTACCCTTCATACTGGCCTCTAAGCTCTTCATGGCTGTTTTCCGGTCTTCCGGTTTAACATTTTTTTTCGTCAAATCAGCGGCATTTTCCCCGACAATTTCATTTTTTTTATAGCCCATCATTTTTGCATAAGCTGGGTTAATTAAAGTTATTTTTCCATCCATACCGACTAAAACCAGTCCATCGCCCATGGCATCAATAATAGCTGCCCTCTCCCGTGCCGCATCTGCCTCTATCTCTGCTCTTATTCGCTTCATCTCCACCCGCGTTAGCCTGGTGATGTCCTTGACGAAAACAGAGAGGCCATCCTTAGTGGGGTAAGCACTGATTTCTAAAAAGTACTCCCTGTCTTTTAGATGATACCTGCCCACGAAAGCCTTGGACCGTTGCGTTTTTAAAACATCTTGGTAAATGTTTATTGCTCCTCTTGTTTCTTCGCTATCTGGAAAAATGTCTTTGATATGCTTTCCAATTACATCCTTCTCTAAAATTCCTGCAAGTCTTTCAGATGCTTTATTCCAATAAGTACATTTTAGGTCTTTGTCCATGGCAAAGAAGGGATCAGCGATACTGTCGACAAGTTCCTTGTGTTTTTCTCTGCTTTGTTTCAGCCCCTCCTCCGCTCGCTTGCGCTCGGTGATGTCGCGGAAAATAGCCATCGTTCCTATTGGGTTGTCTTGATTATCTTTAATAAGAGAGCTAGATGCCAAAACAGAAAATTTTTCCTGATTTTTCCTGATGCAGATCGCTTCTCCCGACCATTTGCCTTTGTTTTTTAACTCCTCTAAAACCTTAATTGCATCTTCTGGATTTGCTGTAAATTGAGATACGTTTAATTTTAGAATCTCTTCGCGTGAATAACCAAAGGCCTCAAGAGTGGATTCATTGGCATCAGTAATATTTCCGCCCATATCGGTCAGTACAAAGCTATCGTAAGCGTTTTTAACAACATTTGCGAATATTTTTATCTTCTCCTCCGCCCGCTCGCGCCCGAGGATTTCCTTAAATAGCTTGCGCTCGATCGTTTTTGTGTCTAGGGACTCCACATCCAATTCCCTTGTCCTTTTTAGCTGTTCTTCGGGCAACCTGCGTCTAATCTCCAGAAGGAACTCGTCGAACATATTAACAGGGATCTTCCCTCCCGCCGCCGCCTTGTGACCCCCCCCAAATCCGCCAAAATTCAATGCGCTCTCTTCGATCAGCGAGGCGAGGTTTACGTCCGATTCCTTATGCCTCCGCAGGCTCAGATAAACGCTGTTCCCCTCCCGACGAGACGCTAGGCCTACGTCTACGTTATCGAAATCGATCAGAATGGTAGCAGCTGAGCCTGTGGCCTTAAACGGGGGGTCCCTTATGAGCATCACGTGCTCACAAATCTTCTCAGCTTTCTCTTTCACGTACTTCGCCAGTGTCCTCTGCCGCCTTATAATGTAATCTGCCTCTTCGCCCATGATGGACATCTGATAGGGCCATTTGCCTTGGACGAGTTCTTCGACCACTCCCAGTTTAAACGAGTCCTTGGCCACCATCAAGGCCCATTCCAAAAACAATGCTTCTGGATAGACTCTCCTCTCGCCGTACTTTTTAATTAGCCCCTGCATCTGAGGAGTTTTCTCTGTATAGTCTCCTACTGCCCCTAACACTGCGATGAAATCATAAGAAATGCCAGGCTTGAAGAACTCCCGTGCGAGCTCGGAAGTGCTAGCACCCGTTTTGTGCACAATCCTGTTACAAGCTAGGCTCATTTTGGCCAATCCGGGGGGGCGAATGTGATGATCGATGTAGATAATGCCAGAGGTCTTGGATAGCTTTTGGAACGCCGCCCGCGCCTCAGCTTCTTTTGTAGTAGCTATCCCCAGGTCTAAAATAATGACGCAATCGTATTTAGACAGGAAGTCCAACCTTGATACGAAGTCTTGGGGGTTTGTAAACTCGACTTCTGCTTTGGGATAAGAAGTCTTCGCTATCGCAGCCGCGCATACACCGTCAACATCCCCGTGTGTTAAAATCATCGCATTTTTGGGAGGTGTCACTTGTCATCACCACATCTTGAGTTTTTCTGTTTGTATTTAGCTCTTTGCTCATGCAAAACTTGGACTTTGTAATATAACCAAGTTATCCGAACATTACCTCTGGCTTAGGCGCCGCCTTCGCCACGGCCGTCACCTTCGCGATCGCCTTCTCGAAGTCCTCCTTCGTCACCTGTTCCCTCGCGTCGCGGATCGCAAACATCCCCGCCTCGGTGCATATGGACTTGATATCTGCGCCCGTGCTCCCGCCTGTGTTTTTAGCAATCATCGCCAGATCAACATTTTTTGCCAAGTTCATGCCCTTTGTGTGAATTTTGAATATCGTCACTCTCGCGCTTTCATCCGGTATCGGGAATTGAATCAACCTATCGAAGCGCCCCGGCCTCAGCAGCGCCGGATCCAAGATGTCGGGTCGGTTGGTCGCGCTGAGTATCTTGACATCGCCGCGCGGGTCGAAGCCATCGATCTCCGCCAGCAACTGCATGAGCGTCCTATGAACCTCGCGGTCGCCGCTGGTCGACGTGTCCATGCGCCTCGCACCAATCGCGTCAAGCTCGTCGATGAAGACGATGCTGGGAGCCTTTTCTTTGGCAAGTTCAAACATCTCCCTGACCATCCGCGCCCCTTCCCCTATGTACTTCTGCACGAGCTCAGATCCTATCACGCGGATGAAGGTGGCGTGCGTCTCGTGAGCGACCGCCCGCGCCAGCAATGTTTTTCCCGTCCCTGGGGTGCCGTACAAAAGCACACCTCGCGGAGGTTCGATGCCCACCTTCTTGAACAGCTCGGGCTTCAACATGGGCAATTCGACGGTCTCGCGTATCTCGTCGATCTGGTTTTGAAGGCCGCCGACGTCTTTGTAAGTCACGTTCGGCGCCTCTTCTATCTCCATCCCGAGCACGAGCGGATCTTTCTTCGACGGCAAAACCTCCATTATGCTGAACGTGCGCTGGTTGAGCGCGACCCTGGAACCGGGCTTGAGGTCGTCCGGTTTGATGGACTGCGAAATGCCCACGACGAACTGCGGTCCGGTCGAGCTCCTGACGATGGCGCGCCCATCAGGCAACATGTCCATCAAAGTTGCTGCTACAAGAGGCGGCGTCTTCAGGTGCTCGAACTCGGCTCTGAGCCCACGCGACTCGTGCTCAAGCCGCGCGTAGCTCGCCTCGAACGTGCGCTTTTCGTGCTCCAAGTTTCGGACGCGTTGCTCAAGGTGTTTGATGTAATCGGTAACATATGCGTCATCATGGGCGTGTGGCTCCTTTGCCTTCGGTTCCTCTGACATCGAATCACAATCAAACCTTACGAAATGGACATAAAAACTTTCAGTGGAAATGAAGGTTCGACGTCAAGCTCTCCGCTTGTGGATCAAAATAGCGACCGCTCCAGCGATCGGAACAATCACTGCTAGGATGATTATTAGATACAGAATATTTATCGGAAGGATAGGGCCAGCTTCGGGCGGTTCCCCGAGGGCCTTGATTACAACGTTTGCGTGGTCGACAGCCTCTTGGGCCAACAAAATCGCGTCCTCATCGCTGGCTGCCTGCGCTTGTTCAAATTTCGCGCGTGCAACATCCAGCTCTTGAGAAAGTGCATCATCGGGATGCGACGCCAATAGATCGCTTGCCACGTCGATCGTGTTCTCCGCAGCGTGGACGAGGGCCTGCGCAGCCTCAGATTTTGTGAGCGAAGTGATACTTGCGTCCTCGTTCCCCATGTCAGGTTGGGCATCGTACCAAGTGTATCCGGAAGCGGAACCAGATGAGCTTATGCCGCGCACGTATCGAAGTATGCGGATCGGGTCTAGCTTGAACAAATAATCGCCAGAAGTTTTAGCCCAAGTTGGGTCAGCTGGCTGCCAGCCTTTCCCTGGCAGGTAGAACTCGACCCAAGCGTGACCGACCAGATTTTCCTGATATCCCCAGCCGAGATCCATGCGCGCGGGCAGGCCAACCGCCCGGCTTATTGCAATCACCAAATCGCTGAAACAGTCGCAGTCCCCCCGCCCACTCGAAAGAGTTTCAAGAGCGCCCTTTCGTTGCGGTGTAACCTCATACGTTACATAACTACTGACATATTCGACGATCAGCCTTGCAACCTCGTAGGCGTTTGTCTCGGTTCCAACAATTTGATCGGCTCTCTGCTGGATGTTTGTGTTATTCACTTCCCAATATTCGCGCGCTTCAAGATAAGGAGAGAGTTCAGCTGGCACATCAGCTATCGTTCCAAAGTCATTTTTTGAGATATTCGGCGTGTAAATATTTTCGATATAGATGAGCTCGATATTCAGACTCTTGCTCTGCCCGGGCTGAAGGCCGCCGACATCGAAGACGCCGTGCCAATTGTTCTCCTCGTCGACATACATTGCTTTGAGCGGCATATTTGCCCCCGCAAAAGCTGCAAACTGCCATTGAGAATAAGCGAACATCGTTGTGTCGAAAGTTATGTTCTTTGAGGCTTCTGAACCGCTGTTGACAAAATAATCGGTCATTGTCACTTTGTAGTACATTGGCGATGTGTAGAACATGGCGGAGAGCCCATCGAAGCTGCCAGGAGCGCTCAATTGCGTCGCGTATCTGACCGTCGGTGGATCCGTCGCCACAACTTCTGCAGTTGGATCCGTCGTGAAAAGCCTCGAACCGCTCGGCCCCTGAATCCTGACGATATAACTATTGTATGGAAAAGCATCCGGATCGATGTTTATCCCGCCGAGCCTACAGGCGTACTTTGCACCAGTACCAGAGACCAATCCGCTCGCGACGTATGACATGCTGAATGCGTAACTCTGATCTTTTCCAATCGGGTTCCTGAAGTTTACGGTAACCTTAGTTTGATTACCAATATGCTCTGTGATACACGTCAAACTTCCATCGCTATCCCACGCGCTAATCGAGCTGATATCCGATGATGGTATGGTCTTGATATGTGCTGTTACAACTCTAACGGCTGAAGTGTTAACTATCACATAGTTCTCATTGGCGCTCAGAGTTCTATCGGCGTTTATGACGTAGCTCAATTCTACCAAGTCATAGTAACCCCGCGCCGCCTGCGCCTCGACAGGTCTTGCAATCGCCAACAACATCAGCGGGAGCAATATCAGCACGATTTTTTTCAAATTGACCCCAATCTTTTTGGTTTCGAGCCACTAATAAGGAGCGATAGTATGCGAGTTGTCTTAGCAGAGCGGCGCCAGCGGGGCGAGGCCTCCACGCTGCAGGAGCTGGCCGCGCTCGCGAGGACGCTCAAGCACGAGGTAGTTGAGACGATCGAGCAGATCCGTGAGCCCGACTCGGCCTACAACATCGGCAGAGGAAAGGCCGAGGAACTCGCCGAACTCGTGAAAACTTCCAAGGCTGAGCGTGTTATTTTCTCCAATAAACTCACTCCCACCCAAGCGTTCAAACTCTCGACGTTGGCAGGAGTGGACGTCATCGACCGCTTCCAGCTCATCT
>Ga0315289_10009616_pt1 | contig 13910 bp, 14 predicted proteins | sample YL17G11_40_MG_FD_203452 | JGI IMG/M metagenome (GOLD analysis project Ga0315289, IMG submission 203452) | Sediment microbial communities from Yellowstone Lake, YNP, Wyoming, USA - YL17G11_40 | ecosystem: Environmental > Aquatic > Freshwater > Lake > Sediment | place: USA: Wyoming | collected...
AGTGGAGCAGAAATGGCAGATTTCTATCTTGCTCCGCCTACCCCAGATGCAAGAATGCGAAGCCCTTAGAGGCGAATGAAAACGAAAAGGTTCTAACTGACCAGAAATGTGAACTGTGCGGTGCGCCCATGATGGTGAAAATTGGCCGATACGGAAAATTCTTATCCTGCTCAAAATATCCAGAATGTAAGTTCACCCGACCTTTTTCCATCGGGGTTAATTGTCCGGAAGAAGGTTGTGGTGGGTATCTGGTCGAAAAAAAGAGCAAGCGCGGGCGAATTTTCTATGGTTGCTCCAATTACCCTAAATGCCAATTCGCCAGCTGGGATAAGCCGGTAAACGAGGTTTGCCCGAATTGCGGCGCTAAATTTCTGGTAGAGAAAATCAACAAATCCAAAGGCGAATATTTAAAATGTCTCAAATGTAAATATGAAAAGCTTGAGCCGGTAGAGAGTTTGTCCAAATGATCCAGCCAGCGGATGGATTAGAGGTTTTATCCGTTATATCCGCTTAATCCGTTGACCGTAGCTTTTGTGGTTTAGATGAAAGATTTCGAAAAAGAGAAAGAGAGTTTCATTCAGCATATTCAAAGAGAGAAGAATTTTTCAGAAAATACAGTCACTTCATACAGAAATGACCTCTCGGATTTTGGCGAGTTTTTGAAAGAAAGAAATTTGCAGAGGAATACTCTTGACCAAGTAGACCGATCTCTTTTAAGGGATTTTTTGGTTTTTTTGAAAAGGAAAAGATTAAAAGATAGTAGCATTGCGCATAAGGTCTTCGTCCTGAGGTCATTTTTCAAATATCTTCTGCGGAAAAGAAGAATTTTTTCCAATCCCGCTTCTTTTCTTTCCAGCCCCAAAAGGAAAAAAAGGCTCCCCACATTTTTGACCATCTCGCAGATGGAGAGCTTGCTTAGGCTTCCTCCAAAGGAGAGTGTTTGGGGCTTGCGGGATTTAGCAATTTTGGAATTTTTTTATAGCACCGGGATGAGGCTGGCGGAGCTGGCAAATTTAGACTTATCCTCCGTAGATTTTACAGGGGAGGTCGTTAGAGTCTTGGGCAAGGGAAAAAAGGAGAGGATTATACCGTTGGGAAGAGAGGCATTGGAAGTGTTAAAGAATTATATGAATTTGCGCAAATCCGCATTTAAAGGTAACCCTGAGATTAATGGGGAGGCGATTTTTTTGAATCACTCTGGAAAGAGACTTTCTGCACGGAGTATTGGGAGGATAGTGAAAAAATATGCAACTAAGGTCTCAGAGGACCGAAAAACCAGTCCGCACACTTTGAGACATACCTTTGCCACCCATCTTTTGGACCAGGGGGCGGATCTTCTTGCGGTTAAAGAACTTTTAGGGCATGAAAGCCTCTCTACCACCCAGATATATACTCATGTCACCACAGATAGATTGAAGAAAATTTATAAAATAGCACACCCCAGAGCGTAAGAACAGTGGACAGTAGTCAGTATACAGTTAGGTAGTGAACAGAATAAGAACGATCTTTCACCTTAAACCTTTAACCTAAAACCTAAAAATGAAAAGATCAACCACCATAATTGGACTAAGACACAATGGTCAGGTAGCTATAGGAGCGGATGGACAGGTAAGCCTGGAGGAGACGATTGTCAAACAGAACGCCAATAAACTCCGTAAGTTGTATAACAACACCATCTTAGCTGGATTCGCGGGGGCCTCTGCCGATGCCTTCACCCTGTTTGAAAGGTTTGAAGCAAAAATTGAAGAATTCAGAGGGAACCTTCCTCGAGCCGCAGTCGAATTGGCAAAAGATTGGAGAATGGATAAATATTTAAGAAGGTTGGAAGCACTTCTGGCGATTTTGGATAAGGAACATGCGTTAATCATATCTGGAAATGGTGACGTAATAGAACCGGATGATGGGATTGTAGCCATAGGCTCCGGCGGACCATACGCCTTGGCAGCGGCCAGGGCTTTAGTAGCCCATGCAAACTTAGATGCTAAAACCATTGTGAGAAAGTCCATAGAGATCGCCTCCTCAATTTGTGTTTACACCAACGATAAAATAGTAATTGAGGAGCTTTAATTTTTCCCGCTATTCGTCTTTTGGGTTATTGGGTATATGAAGCCTGATTAAAGGTTTATCCCTTGATTAGTTCTTTCAAAAGCGGGATGTGGGTATGCGTTCGCTCGATTTTGCCAGGAATTCTAATAGATCAAGCCCAACAAATTGGGTAAAAATAATCCTATACCACAATATGTAGTCCAAAATATGACTATTGCCTATCTGGGTGGTTCCTTACGTTTAAATCTCATCTCCATAGCAGAAATTTTGAAAAGATTTGGAAATTGACAATTTTTTGTTATATTAGTCCCATGAGATGATATTTAAAGGGGGAGTTACATTTTGATGGTAAGAAATTGCGAAGGAGTTGAAAGATGTCTGAAGTCAAAAGTCCGAGTTCGCCTAAGGTGAATAACAATTTAAAACAGAGTGATGATACCGTGGGAGGGGTAAAGGCAAAAGAAGATTGGCGAAAGGAGCTGACTCCAAAAGAGATCGTCAAGGAGTTGGACAAATATATAATCGGGCAGGATCAAGCCAAAAAATCGGTCGCCATAGCCTTAAGAAATCGCTGGAGGAGACTACATGTAAATGGCGAGTTAAAAGAAGAGATCATGCCCAACAACATCATCATGATCGGTCCTACGGGAGTAGGAAAGACCGAAATAGCCCGGAGGTTAGCTAACTTGGCTGGTGCCCCTTTCATCAAAGTGGAAGCCTCCAAATATACCGAAGTTGGATATGTGGGAAGAGATGTGGAGTCGATGGTGAGGGAGTTGGCCGATTTGGCAGTCAACATGATAAAAAGGGAAAAAGCTGAGGCGGTGCAACAAAAGGCGACTAATTTGGCAGAAGAGAAGATACTGGATTTTCTATTACCTCCCAAGCCTCAAAGAAGAAAGCAGGTTCCCCAGCCCACTTTATCACTTCAAGCCACTACTGCTTCCTTCGGAGAGTTGGAGGGTTCAGGCGGAGACGATGAGGATTCTGGAGAAAGATGGGAAAGAACCAGGGGAAAGCTAAAGATACAACTAAGAGAAGGCAAGCTGGACAAAAGGTTGATCGAGGTAAATGTGCCGGATGATAGATTCCCTATAATTGAGGTTTTCTCTCCCCAGGGCATTGAAGAGTTGGGGGTCAACTTTCAAGAAATGTTTTCTGGCATGTTTCCCAAAAAGACCAAAAGAAGAAAGTTGACCGTGTTGGAGGCACAGAAAATTTTGACCCAAGAGGAAGTAAGCAAGCTGATAGACATGGAGGAGGTCATCTCCGAGTCCATCGAAAGGGTGGAAAACTCCGGCATAATATTCATAGATGAGATAGATAAGATCGCAGGAGAAAGAGTGAAAAACGGACCGGATGTCTCCCGGGAAGGGGTGCAAAGGGATCTTCTCCCTATCGTGGAAGGGACCAACGTTATGACCAAATATGGAATGGTTAAGACCGATCATGTTTTGTTTATCGCCGCAGGCGCCTTTCATGCCTCTAAACCTTCAGACCTGATCCCAGAAATGCAGGGAAGGTTTCCCATAAGAGTGGAGTTGGACAGCTTGACCACTAAGGATTTCGTGCGCATCTTAACTGAACCGAAAAATGCTCTGATCAAGCAATATACCGCTCTTATGGCTACCGAAGGAGTGGAGCTTTCCTTCACCGATGATGCTATTGAGGAAATAGCTCGAATAGCCAATCTGGTCAACGAAAGAACTGAAAACATCGGAGCCAGAAGACTGCACACGGTGATGACCACTCTTTTAGAAGATATCATGTTCAAAGTCCCGGATACGAAGGTAAAAAAGGTTAAAGTTACCAAAGAGATGGTGGAGAATACCTTGAAAGACATAGTTGAGGATGAGGATTTAAGTCGGTACATTTTGTGATTTTTGGAGTGCATCCCGCCTCTGGCGGGATGCTGCGGAAGCAAGCTTCCGCACTCCTAAGATCGTAGGTCAACCCTGCCAAAGGCGGGTTGACAATTATTTTAATTTATATGATTCGAGGAGAAAACGATCCAAGAATTTTAAAATGGCTAAACGAAGAACTAAAGCTGAAATCAAAATAGAAAAATTCCTTACCTTACTGGAAAATAAGTGTAAGATAGAGAAGGTCATCCCTTTTGGTTCCTGCGTTAGAGGTAGACAAAAAAGATGGAGCGATATTGATTTGGCTATCATTTCCGATGATTTCAGTCGAATGAATTTTCACAAAAGGTTAGTCTTCTTGGGAATGTTGGCCTGGCAAGCCAAGGCAACAGAAATAGAAGCTTTAGGCTATACTCTGGATGAATATAAGAATGCCACCAAACTGGATTTTTTAGGCGAAATCAAAAGAACCGGGAAAATCATTTATGAGAAATGAAGAAGATATTTTAAGGAGGTTAAACCATGCATGAAAAGGAAATTGAGGCAAAAATGCGAGAACTCCCGGAAGATTTAAGGAGAGAGATTTTAGATTACATGGAGTTCCTGCTTAAAAAGCATAAGAGCAAAAAGGCCGGGGCAAAGAAGTTTAAGTTTAACTGGGTAGGGGGTTTATCAGAATTACGGGGTAAATTCACCTCCGTGGAGTTACAACATAAGGCTTTGGAGTGGAGATAATGTTCTTAGTTGATACAAATTCGTATGAATGCATACGCATATATTTTTGGAAATGCTATTGGAGCAGGATAAAAAAGAAGATTGTATAGGATTTCTGGAAAATAATATCGGAAATCTTAACATAACCGATTTTTCTTTGCATTCCATTGGCGTGGTCCTTTTCAAATACGGCAAGGAGGAGATTTTTGAGAATTTTGTTAATGACGTCATAGCTAATATCAAACTTCTCTCATTGCCCATGGAACTGTATGGAGAGGTTGTGGGGGCCAGAAAAAGCATGAATTTAGATTTCGATGATGCTTATCAGTATATCTTAGCCAAAAACCATGGGTTGAAGATTGTTACAATGGATAAGGATTTTGATAGGATCAAGGATGTTGAGGTTTTGTTCTTCTGAAATGTCATCACGCTGGATTTTCTGGGGGAGATCAAAAGAACCGGGAAAATCATTTATGAGAAATGAAAAAAGTTCAAGAAAATAGCAATTGAAAAAAGGAGATCGGCGGTGAAGCAACTCAAGATCATTGTAGAAAAACATCCTGATGGTTATGTAGCATATCCCTTGGGGCTTAAGGGTGTCGTAGTAGGACAGGGAGATACCTATGAGGATGCGCTTTCGGATGTGAAATCTGCCATTCGCTTCCATATTGAAACTTTTGGGAAGGATGTTCTCGATATCGAGCCCCCAATTCTGGAAGCATTCGTGGCTGAGACGGGAGTCGAGGTTTGATGGACAAGTTCCCTGTGGATGTCCCAAAGCGTAAAGTGATCAAAACATTGCAAATTCTTGGTTTCCGTATTGTGCGTGAAAAAGAACATATCTCGATGCTCCGCGAGAATCCGGATGGAAGCAAAATTGGCGTAGTCCTATTCAAGTACGGCAAGGAAGACGTTTTTCAGAAATTCGTTGAAGATGTCATGTCAAATGTCAAATTTCTCTCATTGCCCTTGGAACTGTATGGTGATGTGGTGAGTGCCAGGAAAAGCCTGAATTTGGATTTTGATGATGCTTATCAGTATACCTTAGCTAAATACCATGGATTGAAGATTGTTACAATGGATAAGGATTTTGATAGGATATGATAGGATAAAGGATGTGGGAATTTTGTCCTTTTAGGACGTCGCCTAACAGAGCATATCTTGTTGTCTAAGCAAAAAGAATTGCCGAAACTTAATGACATCGGTATTTCCTTTACTTTTGGTCTTCGACCCTGAGGGGTCGGACCAGAAGGGCGAGATCTCGAGATTAATGCCGATGCGTTGTGAAGTTGATCGCCGTAGAATAGGAGAAAATAGACTATGATTTTTCACGTTACACTTGAGCATGCCGAAGACGGTTGGATTGTTGCTGAATGTCCAGCTCTTCCTGGGTGTGTCTCTCAAGGCAAAGATGAAGAGGAAGCTCTGGAGAATATTAAGGAAGCGATCATCGCCTGGTTATGGGCGGAAGATCAGAAGGTAACTGCTTCGTTATCCCCACAGCAAGGACGCCTGTCCATTGTGGTGGCGGTATAACCAAATGGGTAGACTAGGCAACATTTCAGGCAAGGAAGCGGTCAAAGTCCCGCAAACGGGACTGGTTGGCAACCGCTTGGCCAAGTAGGGAGTCACTTAGTGATGGTGAAAGCCGACCTCCGGGTGAATCTCTCGATTCCTCAACATAAGGAGTTGTCTGTCGGAACGCTTCGTGCCCTGATTCGCAATTCAGGTATGACTGTGGAAGAATTCTTGGAGTTGCTTTGATACATCATGAAAAGAAATTTATAACCCTTTGATTGGAGAACCTGTGGAATTCAGACATCTTAAACGCACGCACACTTGTGGTGAATTAAGAAAGACAGATGTTGGCAAAACCGTCATCCTGAATGGGTGGGTGCATCGGTGGAGGAATCACGGGGGATTACTATTTATAGATTTAAGGGACAGGTATGGTGTTACCCAAATGGTCTTCAAGCCGAATTTATTGGATCAGAAGACGATGAATGAGGCAACCCACCTTAGAGCCGAATACGTGATTAGTGTGGAAGGAGATGTAAACGAAAGACCGGAAGGAATGGCAAATAAAGATATGGCTACCGGGGAAATCGAGGTGGTAGTTAAAAAAATGACCGTTCTGAATGAGTCCAAGACTCCTCCCTTTGAGATAGAGGAAGAAACAAATGCCGAAGAGGAATTAAGGTTAAAATATAGGTATTTGGATCTGAGACGCCCGCCCTTACAGGAGAGAATAAGAATCAGACACCTGGCGACCAAAGCAGTAAGGGACTATTTGGATTCACAGGGATTCTATGAGATAGAGACCCCTCTTTTGATCAGAAGCACCCCGGAAGGAGCCAGAGATTTCATCGTCCCCAGCAGAGTGAATCCAGGAAAATTCTATGCTTTGCCCCAATCTCCTCAGCTTTTGAAACAGATTTTGATGATCTCCGGATTCGATAAATATTTTCAGATAGCCCGATGTCTGAGAGACGAGGACCTGAGGGCAGATCGTCAGCCGGAACATACTCAGATAGATATGGAAATGTCCTTTGTCACAGAAGATGATGTCTTCGCGGTGGTCGAGGGGATGATGGCTTATGTGTTTAAGAAAGTGTTAAATATTGAAATAAAGACTCCATTCCCCAGATTGAAATTTAAAGAAGTCATGGATAGATTCGGGTCAGATAAGCCGGATACACGATTTGAAATGGAGATAAAAGACCTGACAGAATCTGTCAGTGGATCTGAGTTCAAAGTTTTTTCCGAGACCGTCAGAAGTCAAGGAGTAGTTTGTGGAATAAATTTCAAAGGAGGAGGCAAGCTTTCCCGAAAGGAAGTGGATCAATTAGACGAGTTTGCTAAAAAATCTGGAGCCAAAGGACTAGTCTTTCTTACCCGCTTAAGTGATGGTTTTAAGTCGCCGATCACAAAATACGTAACCCCAGAAGAGCTATCTTCCATTGCCCAAGCACTCAATCAAGAAGTAGGAGATATAGCATTTATAGTGGCTGATCAACGCAAGGCGGTCTTGGAATCTTTGGGAAAATTGCGATTGGAGATTGCCCGAAAATATGATCTCGTAGATAAAAATAAATGGAATTTTCTGTGGGTATATGAGTTTCCTCTTTTCGAATATAATCCGGAGGAGAAACGATTCGATGCCATGCACAATATAGTTACTATGCCTTACCAGGAAGATGTAGAAAAATTAGATTTAGGGTTTAAATCGAATCTTCCTTTGGATCACCAAGATCATCCCTGGAGAAACATAAGAGCGCATCAGTATGATCTGGTCCTGAATGGTATGGAGATCGCCTCAGGTGGGATTCGTAACCATAAAAGAGAGCTCCAGCAAAAGTTATTGAGTGTTTTGGGAATAGATGAGCGGAGGGCGGAGAAGATGTTCGGCTTTCTTTTGAGGGCTTTGGAATACGGTGCTCCTCCACATGCGGGGATTGCGCCCGGTCTGGATAGAATCGTGGCTTGGATGACCGGTTCGGATTCCATAAGAGAGGTCATCGCCTTTCCCAAAACCACCGCGGCTCAGTCTTTGATGGACGGGTCACCTTCGGAGGTGGATGAAAAACAATTGAAGGAGTTAGGGATAAAGATAGTGGAGAGTGACCAGTGATCAGTGTCCAATATATAATGCTTTGTCAATTAAATAACGATTGCATCCTTTGGGTATCGTTTTAAAAGGTTTCGGTTGCGGTTACGTATCGTCTAAAAAGTCATGGTCAATCGTTTATTCGTATGAATGCATACGCATCGTCTAAAATACTATATGCGAAACCGAGAGACGACCTACGATACGTCAATATGGACAGTGAGTTCTTAGATTTACAATAAGGAGGTCCAAGAAAAAAAGATTGATAAAGACCAAAAGAATTGAAATAGGGGATGTTGATCAGAGGCTTCTTTTCGGACAGAGTGGCTCTCTCCTACGTTTGATCGAAAGTCAATTCGACGCCAAAATTGTGGCGCGAGGCGATTCTATAAACTTGGAGGGAGAAGAAAAAGAGGTAAAACTATTAGAAGCCTTGTTTACGGATATTATCACCCATTTGCGAAAAAATAAGGAGCTCTCCGAAAGATACGTTTTATACGCCATCAGCATGGTGAAAGAGGACGGCATAGGTCCCTTCAATGATCTGCAGGTCGGCTCCATAGTCACATCCATTGTCACCAAGGAAAGTATAAAGCCCCGCACCATCGGTCAGAAAAATTATGTCGAAGCCATAGAGAAATATGACATCGTCTTCTCCATCGGACCTGCCGGGACGGGAAAGACCTATTTGGGAGTGGCCATGGCAGTCTCTGCCCTGAAGCAAAAGATGGTGGGGCGGGTGATTTTAGTGAGACCGGCGGTGGAAGCCGGGGAAAGTTTAGGTTTCCTCCCGGGTGACATCCGCGCAAAAGTGGATCCATATCTAAGACCGGTCTATGATGCCTTACATGATATGTTGTCTGCAGAGAAAATACGCAAATTGATGGAGATGGGGGTGATCGAGATAGTTCCCTTAGCCTTCATGCGAGGAAGAACCTTAAATAACTCCTTTGTGCTTCTGGATGAAGCCCAGAACACCACGGTGGCACAGATGAAAATGTTTCTGACCAGATTGGGTGTAAACTCCAAGGCGGTGATCACGGGAGATATTACTCAGATAGACCTGGAGGACAAAAAAGCCTCGGGGTTAGTTCAGATTCAAAAGATCTTAGAAAGCATGGAGGGAATCGAGTTTATATATCTCACCGAAAAAGACGTGGTAAGGCACCCATTGGTTCAGGAGATCATCAAAGCCTACCAAAGATATGAAGATCGCTCGAACGCTTAACATCGAATGGCATGACTACACATAGAGTTTGTTGCTAAAGTTTGTTTATGCGTATGCACTCATACGAGTCGTCTAAGGGTTTAGGTTCAGATTCGACAGGCTCACTACAAGTCGGACACGTATCGGTGTAGGTGTCGGTTTAGTTTATCGTTTTAACACGATAAACGATGACAAGTTACGACAAACGATACGTAACCCAAACCGAATCCTTTTTTAACGAAACCTGTCGAAAAACAGTTCAGCAACAGCCCCATATGTATGTAAAGGAGGTAGGAAAGGATGACGAACAGGAATCTCCCATTCGTCATCGGATTTTATGCGTGATTCTAAAAAATTGATTTTACCTAAACTCAACTCAGCACAAAACGGAATAAACCACAAGGTATTGCCCTATCTTTTCCGGGTGGTTTTAGCGGTAGTTACCACCAGCCTCATAGTCTTTCTTTTTCCCGTTTCCTCGCTTTTTCAACCCATGGATCTTCCCGCGGTAGGAAGTATAGCCGAAAAGGAGATAGTTGCCCCCTTTACCTTTCCGGTTTTGAAAAGCAAGGAAGAAATAGAAGAGAACAGAAAATTGGTCTTAGCCAATCTTTCGGTGATTCTGGATTACGATCAAGAAAAGGGAGACTCGGTGATGGCTTCTGTCAAACGTTTTTTTGACAAAGTAGATAGCATAAATAAGTCCATCGAGATACCGGAATCGAGAAGGAGAAGCTTTCGTCTCATATTTCCTTACCTGGAAGAGGAGGGGATCCTGGTATTGAGCTCCAATAAAGATGTGGACGTCTTTGGCTCTAACTTAATGGCTATTCTCAAAGAGCTTTATCAAGTTGGAATGATAGAGGAGATTCAAAGTGTACCCTTTAGTGAAAATGGCAAAGCCATCATTTTAAATCAAAATCAAAAGATTTCTGACTCCAGCGGGCTTAATCAAGCGGTGACTAAAGATGAGCTTTTGGATCTTCCCAAAGCCAAAGAGAAGCTCCTTTCTTTGGCTATGGTAAAATTTGAGAACGACCAGCTTCTGGTAAAGGCTTTTTATGAAATTGGAAGTCGGTTTTTGGTTCCTAATCTACGGTTAAATCAAAAAGAGATGGAAAGGCGAAAACAGGAGGCTATGGACTCAATCACTAAGCAGAAAGGATTGGTCTTGAAGGGGGAGACGATAGTGGCTAAACAGCAAAGGATAAGTAAAGAGGATCAAGAGAAGCTTTCCTCCTTGGCTAAATTCCGCATCGAGTCCGGCTTGAAGTCCAACCCCTGGCACTTTCTTTTTTCTCTTTTTGGTCGTATTTTTTTCGTGGGTGCGATAATTTTGGGCTTGGCTCTATTCTTGTACTTCGTTAAAAAGGAGGTCTTCTACGACGATGCCAAGCTTTTGATGATCGCCAGCATTATCATCTTGGAGATGGTGATAGCTTATCTTATTTTATTCAAATGGCATCTTTCGGAATATCTGATCCCCTTCACCATTGCCTCCATGCTTTTGACCATTCTTTTGGACTTGGAGGTGGGTCTTTTTTCCACCTTCGCCTTGGGCATACTTTTGGGAATTGTGAACTTTTTCGATTTTAAATTGGCTTTTATCAGTATTGTGGCAGGAACCTTAGGATGTTATAGTGTCAAAGAGGTCACCCACCGATATAGATTCTATCGCCCTATGCTCTTTATATCTTTTGCCTATGTGGTCTCCATCTATTTTGCTGAATCGCTAAAGCTTTCCTCTCCTGGCGCCATTTTGTCATTGTGTGGGTATGGATTATTTAACGGATTTATTTCTCCCATTTTGACCATTGGGCTTCTGCCCATCTTCGAGTCGATCTTTGATGTCTTCACCGACATCACCTTACTGGAGCTTTCCGATTTGAATCGCCCCCTTCTCAAGCGGCTCTCTTTGGAGGCTCCCGGCACTTATCATCACAGCATAATCGTGGCGAATTTAGCGGAGGCTGGAGCTAAAGCTATCGGAGCCAATGTCCTTTTGGCACGAGTGGGAGCTTACTATCATGACATCGGCAAGATGAAAAAGCCCGAGTATTTTGTGGAGAATCAGATGGGTGCCAAAAGCAAACATGAGAAACTTGTCCCTTCCATGAGTGCTTTGATTTTGGAGTCTCATGTTAAAGAAGGGGTGGAGATGGCTTCCGAGGCTAATCTTCCTAAAAGGATAATTGATTTCATCCAGGAGCATCATGGCACCACCCTGATGAGTTACTTTTATAACAAAGCTTTGGAGCAGGGGGGAACCGAAGGGTTGATGGACGAATATAGATACCCAGGTCCCAAGCCCCGTTCTAAAGAGACCGCCATCGTCATGTTGGCAGATGCAGTGGAAGCCGCCTCCCGCACTCTGGATGATCCTAAGCCCTCTCGCATAAAGAGTTTGATAAAAAAGATCATAGATTCAAAACTGGAAGCCAGCGAATTGTCGAATTCCAGCTTGACCTTTAGAGAGCTGTCAGCCATAGAACAAAGTTTCCTGCCGGTTTTAATCAGCGTCTTTCATCCCCGAGTCGAATATCCAGAGCCCATAGAAAAAACCATCTGATCTGAGTAAAAAGTAAGATCGAAATTAGTATGAGTGCATCTGCAAAAGCTACTATTCGGAACATTCATCCCAGAAGTAGAATTAAAAAGCAAGAGATTGCGGAGCTGGTCAAAAGAGTGTTGAAATCGGAGGGTGTGAGCCTCCCGGTAGATGTGATATTTGTGGACGATGATTTCATGAAAAAAATGAATCGGAGATTTACCGGAAGAAGAAGAACCACAGACGTTTTATCGTTCGGGATGAAAGAAGGCAAAAACATCGGAGTGAATTATCCCAGCTTGGGGGATATTTATGTCTCTTTAGACCAAGCCCAAAAACAAGCCCGGGAATATGGGGTAAGTCGCAAGGAAGAGACACGGCGTTTGGTGATCCATGGACTTTTACATCTTTTGGGATATGACCATAAAAGCCAAAGACAAGCAGAGATAATGAAAGACAAAGAGAAGGCGTATCTAAATTGGAGTGCCGGACAAAAGCCAAGTTCCAAGATTACGAAATCATATGAGACTTATTGACAAAATCATCCATCCTTTATTGGGCTATCTGGATCGTCTTTTTCATTACAAGGCACGGAAGATCAGCTCAAGTGAAAAAGATGAGGCAATCCCAGAAGAACAAGTCGAGCCCCGGCCCCAGGTTTTGGGAGGTGAAGAGCCAGGTTTAGAGGAAGAGGAAAGGGAGATGATCCACGGCATCGTGGAATTAGGGGAGACCGAGGTTAAGGAGATCATGTTGCCCCGTCCGGATATGATCTGCGTCGACCAAAATTCTACTTTAGATGAAATTCGGGAATTGGTCAAAAAAACTGGGCATTCCCGAATTCCCATATACAAAGATAATATTGATAACATCACCGGCATCATCCATGTTAAAGACCTTTTCTTAAAAGAGGCTCAAGATGAAAAGATCACCAATTTATCCCAGTTGGCAAGGAAAGCCTATTTCATTCCAGAGACCAAAAAGATAGATGAGCTTTTGAGGGAGTTCAAAAGAGACAAAAATCATATGGCTATAGTGGTGGACGAATATGGTGGAACCGCAGGCTTGGTCACCTTGGAGGATATTTTGGAGGAAATAGTAGGGGAGATCCAAGATGAGTATGATATGGAAGTTTCGCCCATTCAAAAGTTGAATGATACAACCTACCGGGTAGATGCCACGGTGAGTATAGAAAATTTGAATGAAAAGTTAGGGACCAAAATCGCCCAAGAGGGGTTTGAGACTGTGGGTGGTCTCATTTATGATCTGGTGGGAAGTGTCCCCGAAGAAGGCAAAGTGCTTGAATACAAGTCTGAGCAAGGGAGATTGAAAATCGTGGTGGAAAAAGTGTTGGGACAAAGAATAAAGACAGTCAAAGTTACTTTAGCCCCAACTCCTGCGTCCGAGAACCCTTCCCAAAACAGTTGTTAATATAAACGTCTTAAATGAAATGTCATCGCGAGGAGCGAAGCGACAAAGCAATCTCCGGGGATTGCCACGCTCCTTCCAGTCGCTCGCGATGACCATGTAAAATTTTTTACTACGTTTGCTATAGTAAACAAAAAGGCAATTGGAAAGTGAAAAGTCAAGTCTCTATCGTTCGGTGTGCTGATTATACTTTAGATAACGTTAGATCAGCAGTCAAAAAATCTTTTGCCCATCTGGGGGGAATAGAGAGCTTTGTAAAGAAAGACCAGAAGGTTTTAATCAAACCCAACCTTCTTTCAGCCAAGGACCCATCCCGTGCCATAACCACCCACCCGTCTTTAGTCCAAGCTGTAGTGGAGGAGGTGCAGAACATGGGTGCAGTACCTATCTTGGGGGATAGCCCTGGAGGCGTGGAGCGGGGAATAAAAAGGGTTTGGGAAAACACCCAGATGTCTCTTGTGGCAGGCTTAACCGGAGCAAAGCTGGTTGCATTTGAAA
>Ga0315289_10009617_pt1 | contig 13907 bp, 20 predicted proteins | sample YL17G11_40_MG_FD_203452 | JGI IMG/M metagenome (GOLD analysis project Ga0315289, IMG submission 203452) | Sediment microbial communities from Yellowstone Lake, YNP, Wyoming, USA - YL17G11_40 | ecosystem: Environmental > Aquatic > Freshwater > Lake > Sediment | place: USA: Wyoming | collected...
ATAAGTTCCTGCCCTTACTATGGTATGTTTATTTACCATAATATTTTTTTAAACAATAAACTATTAATCTCTTATGAAATTTCTCTTTGATAGAAAGAAATGCTTCGCTGGGTATATTGTAAATACAAACATTACTTGGACAAAAGTTTTTAATTTTATAGTGGAAAGAATAAACTATGATATCGTTCATAGTGCCTGCATTGCCTGACGAAAAGTATCTTGATTGTTTAGATTCTATCTATGACGACATCCGGGAGGAGAGGGATGGCTCGGAGATAATATTTGTCATGAAGTGTGAAAAGGAAAGGGAGGAAGAGGTTAGAAAAAAATTGAAAAAATATGGTGACGTTTTAAGTCTTTATTTTGATAATGGCAACAGGTCTGAGGCAAGAAACCTTGCAGCGGGTTATGCCAAAAGCGACATACTAACCTTTGTGGATGCTGACACGCAAATTTGCAGGCATTTTATTTCTACAACTAAACGAGATTTTGACAAAGGTTATGCTTACGTAAATTACACAACCAGGCCACTGGATGAGGAATATTTGAAAAAGAGAAGGCTGTTTTATTACAACAAGTTCATGAATTTGATGCAGTGGTTTTTGACCAAAGCCTACATCTGCAGGCCGTACGGGTTTTGCATGTCTGTCAGGAAGGATATATGCGAGGCTGTTGCAGTGGATGGAGAGATATTTTCGCCAAAGCTGCCTGGGCATGGCGAGGATTCTGAATTCGGAAGTAGATATGGCCCCTACTGCAGGGAGCGTGGGTTGAAGGGAAGGTATGAAAAAGGGACGAAGGAGGAAAGGATGATAGTAAAAACATCATTCAGAGGTTGGGAGAAGGAGGGATTCTGGAGGGGCGGTGTGAGGATGATGGTGAATGTTTTTCTCGTTCCTTTGTTAAAAAGACCATTGATCGGTAATTGGAGGGAAAAGAAGATTTAATATTGTACAACTTTTTATATATTTTATAATGTTAAGAAAAGCCAATCCGAATGATGCTGATAAAATTGTAGAACTAGAGAAAAATTACTATGACGGCTATTCTATAAGTAAAAATATTTTGGCAAAATGGATCAGGACTGGACGGTACTATGTGGTTGAAAAAGGCGGTGTTGTTATCGGTTCGATATATTTTGAATTTCTGAAAGAAGTAAAAGACTTGCCTTGGGAGCATGAAGCAATGGATGAAACCCCTAATTATATTTACATTTCAGAGATTGCTGTTAAATCTGAAAATATTCTTAAAGAATTATTTTCAAAAGTCCTGGAAGTGGCAAAAGAACGCAATGTTAAAGCGATTCTTTGGCTAACCGGAGAAAAGGCAAAGCACGATCAGATTGAACAGAGATTTCTTAAATCGAATGGTTTCAAGCTAAAGCAGCATGTTGATGAATGGGAATGCGCTCCAGGCTATTTTATAAGCGATCATAATATCTGGATTAAAGGACTTTAATGTAGTCTATTTTGATTTTGGTTAGCTACTGCATCTTTTTGATTTCTTACTCTTATAGTTCTATGTGGTGGATCTAAAAAAGTTAGAACCGAATATTGTGCACTCTCGTAAAAAATTCCACGTGTTGGATTAAGTCTCGTTAAACAATAAACATCTGGAGGTGTTTTTCCTTTATCTCTAGCCTGCTCCTCAAGATATATTTCCAAAGTATTCAAACCTCCCCAACCTTTATCTAATAGAAATCCGAAACCCTCAACTTTTATTCCATGATGATCACATTCGTCATACAAAGCTCTTGCCGTTATATTTCTTGCAATAAAATCATCAAATATAATAGCGGTCTCTCCTTTGTGACTATCCAGTAAGTCTTGCCTGAAATATAGATTATTGGCCCCGCCAGTAGGTGATCCAACTTCTTTAACACATAAAGAATAATGTCTTAAATTTTTGGGAGTTGAACTAGCTTTTCTTGGGTAGACCAATATATCCACGTCTAACTTTTCTGCTGCTAATTGAGCCACAGGAATACCCGACGCTGGAGCGGTCATCACTAAGCTAGGATGTTTGTCTTTAAACTTCTCTGCTAAACCACGAGCTAAAACTCTCAATTCTGACAACCTATATTCAGAATTAAGAAAGGAGGTAACGTTAATCATCTCTCCATCAATATCTGCTTTTGCTTTCAATAATTCAAGAAAGAGATCCTGAGCTTCTTCCCAAGCGCCCATAATAATATAATGAGGTAAAAATATTTATATAAGGATTTTTGGCTTGATAATTTTTTTCTCAGTTTCTATTTTATCTGTTATAGAGTGATTAAACATTTATTTCTTCAGAATTTTATATTTCGTAGATATGCGGGAGGTGAGATTTGAAAGTAGTTTTCAAAATTAAAAAATCATTTATTTCTAGTTCTTATGTATCTTCCATCCCCAAAAGGATATAGATAATTAGTATTTCTACTTATACGAGCAAGCATAGATTCGGAGTTTGTTACTTTAAAATTATATTTAGCACATATCTCAGAAAATTCATCTGGATAAAAAATTTTATCTGATTCTATTTTTCTAACTACTTTTTGAATGACAGACTTGTATATCTTATCATCATTGGACTTCATAGGAATTATGTTGTATAGTAAATTTTAATACTCTTACGCCGAGACTGGACATTGAACAAGTTGTGTAGAGCCGAAAGATTATAAGTAAATTGATGCGGGAAGTGTGCTACCTGCTCGGACTGCAGTTCAAGAATATTAAAATATTCGGCATCAACAAAATTATGAAATATTGAGGATGGAGAACGATTGATCTATTGAACTGAAAAACTACTTAAGCTTTAACATAACTTTTATTCTATGTTAGAGTAAGTGATAGAATGTTAGAAACTAGACAATCAATTCCACGCACTGTATTGCAGTGGTCATTCGTCTTGAAAAGAGCAGCAGGTAAATACCTTGCAGCCGACATGATGAGTAGAACTAACTCTGCTGTTTTGTTTGCCTTGGGTTCTGGCTTATACTTAACTTTTTTTCCAGACTATACCAAGAAAGAATTGCAAGCATATCTTGAATTGAGAGGTTATCCCTCAAGGTTTAAGGGAGATGTAATAGAAACAAAAAGTACTTGCTTTTCTCATTCAGTTCTTGATGCCCGCGTAAGAGCTTTTACTGGAGATAGATGGAGAAAGCATGTATACAACAAAGTTAAAATAAGTGATTATTCTCTATCAGAAGACAGCAGTGAAAGAAAATTTGATTCCTTAAATAACCTCGATATTAAATGCAGCTGCCCCATATCACATTGGGAAGAACAGTGCACGATTTCCACATACCATAAACGGATGCACAGAGACAATAGGACTGCAGAGAGCATACCCAGCCCTACTCCTCAAGCGATTTTTTGCGAACATGCACTTATAGCTGGAGATTATTCAACTAATTGCTATGGTACATTCGATTTTGGATTTTTAGGGCCAACCCCCCATGTAGCAGATGTAGCAAGTGATGTGATAAAAGAAGTTTTAACCAAAAATTTAACTAGAAGAAAGAAACCAGATTATTTACTAAATAAAGAACTTGGAAACTTACAATCTAAAATGTTCAAGCCCCTAAGTGATTTTTCTTGGTACAGAAAACTTCCTTGATTTTAAATTTCTCCCTCATGATACCTCAAAATACCTTCTGATACTTTAAAGCATCAATTCGGAAGGTGTGCTACCTGTTCGGACTACAGAGCGAGAGTATTTTAACAAGTGTTAATCGTGAATATGCCGCATTTCGTATAGGAGTATTCGATGGGCTTGAACTTCCCCATATGGTGGCATAATGTATATTGGCATGAATGCTGCACGATAATCTGCAGGAACTATGACAAATTCCAGTTTTGTTTGCTTCCAAGGTAGGAAAGGAAAATCTTCTGAAACCACTTTCGCATCTTCACTCAACTCATTTTCCAACTTTAGTCTGATACTCTCATTTCCTGCTCTAGTAAGATAAACCGTAACAACATCAGCACAAGACATGTCCACATCAAGAATACTGCCGTGTATAACTTCAATTCTTTCTTCAAGCCCTCTTCTTTTTACCTCTCTTTTTATATAATTAGCTCTTTTCTCTGCCAACTCGATTGCAACAATATGAATGTCTGGAATTTTTGCCGCATCAAAAGTAATTTCGCCATGGCCAGCAGCAGCATCATAAAGAATGTCCCCTGTTTTAAGGTCCGCTAAATCCAACATAACTCTTCTAACTTTTGGATGCGATGGGAAATATGGTGCAAGTTTATGAGATGTTTTCATGAAGAATAAATAAACAGTAACATTTATTAATCTTGCCGCATTGAAGTCCAGCCCTAGTGCGGGAGGTGGGATTTGAAAAAAGAATGCCCCACGCACAAATCATCCATCTGCTTGATCCTTCTCTTGTATCTCTCTTCCTTAGTGAAATCTGTTATCAGAAAAGCATAAACTATATTTTTAGCCAATAAATATCCGACACGGTCAGCGCCAATCGCAAGGATGTTTGCATCGTGGCGCTCCCTTGCATGTCTTGCATCCTCTATTGTGCTGCAGGCTACTGCCCTTATCCCCCGGTTCCTGTTCGCGACAATCGCCATGCCTTGGCCAGTCCCGCATATCAGAAATCCCATGCCTGCATATTCAAGGACCCTTTCTGAAACTTTTCGAGCTATGAGGGGAAAGTCAATGCTCATTTCCAAGTCTTCAGCTTCATAACCCAGCTTCCTGACATAAGATACCAACAACGGCCTGAGTTTTTCTCCATGCTGGTCCGAGCCGAGATAAACCTTCATCATTAATAGAGAAACATTAAGGAATTTATTCTTGATGCGGGAGGTGTGCTCTCTGGCTGGACTACAGTTCAAGAATATTTTTATAAGTGTTAAAAAGATACAATGCCGAGGCTGTGACTCATCACTTTGAGGTACATTTTGGTGGCTCAAATAATGATGGCATAATTATAGTTTTATAATGAAATGATGATTTTCAATCTTTTTTGTCGCCAAAAAGAATATCCAACAACATTCTCGACTTGTTTATTATAGATGCGTTCTCTCCTTCATAATCTTCCATTTCTTCATATAAGATTGGGATACCAGAGTTGATATATATTATTCTAGCCATCTCTCTCGGATTGTTAGAAATTTTCATCCCATTTAACACATCAGGTGATTCGTTAATAGTTTTAATAAATTCTAAGGATCTAAGCATTCTTCTATTTGACGACCTTGCCTGATCTTCCCTGTACATATCATTCAGGCAATCTGCAGTTTCTTTGGGCTTTGGCATCTTTTTATGTTTTAGCAAGGATTCAATATCGGTATCTTGCATTGGAAAATAGAGAGGAAAGTCAAATCTGTCTCTTACAGCAACGTCCAGTTTATAGGGATTATTTGTTATACCCAAAGTAATCGTCGATGGATTTCTTTCTTCTAGAAGGTTCATTATATAGCCTGTTGCTGTGTTATAAACACTGTATTCGCTCTCGTCTCTTCTTTGTGCAAATATGTCAAGTTCATCCAGCACAAGAATTACTCTTCTGCCTTTTTTAGTATAGCTCTCTATCTTTTTTATCAGACTTCTTACGTGCTTTGGTGAATCTATTCTGAGCGAATTGCATTTAACTGTGAGAAGGGAGTAATCCAACCCCTCTTTTTTCAAATTGTACGTAAGAGCTTGAGGATAGAGAGTCTTTCCTGTGCCAGGAAACCCAAACAATAAAATTCTGTATTCGGTGTTCTGCTTGATTGCAAGTTCCCCAATGAGCATTCCAAAATCCATTTGCTTTTTGTAGCCAGCAAAGAACCTTGGTTTCATATCTTCGTGGTTCAAAGACTTGATAAGTGGCATCTTATTATTTGGGATCTTATTACCTTTAAATCTTTTTTTAATTTATCTAAAACTACCTGAACAATCATTTAGAACAAGCGCCGAGGCTGTGACCTGATATGTTATATCAATTTTGTAGGCTCAACACTGTAATTTGATGTATTGAAGTAAGGAGAGAGTGCGGGAGGTGTGCTCTCTGTCTGGAGTGCAGTGCGAGAATATTTTAATATGTATTAAAATTTTTCAAGGAGATTTGGATATCAAGAAGGATCTCCCCGAAGGAAGAAGAAAGTAGTGAATAGTCAAAAGGTTGACAAGGAAATATTCAGCCAAGTGGAAACTTATCAAAATGTACAGATAAAAGATCCTTGTCTTCTGGTGGATTAAAATCACTCAACTTCGGTTCAATATCAATTAATTGAGATATAACGCTAGCAGGAACAGGTGATATGGAAGGTTCAAGTTCTCTTAACTTTGTGACATAACAAATAACGCCTGCTACTATACCATATGCTCTCTCAGCTGCTGAAATTTGAGTATCAATGAGGGGGTCTATACCTTTGAATATTTTCAAGTTATCTACTGCAGATTTGTATTCTCCAAAGTCTCTTACAGTTTTTTCATAATCAATACTCCATCCACTTGCCCCTATTAAAAAACCGCGTCTTAGATTTTCTGGATGTGTTCTTGTAACTTCCACTGATCTTGCATATCTTTTAAAATCTTCTAATGAAATGTCATCCAATGGCATAGTTAATGAGAGCAGAATTAAAAATTTAAACCTTGTGAACTGACCCTGAGACCTAGTGCGGGAGGTGGGATTTGAACCCATTAGGAATCACATTTTATTATAATTCCCCTATCTTCTCCTGTTAATCCTTCTTTTTCCTCTTCTTCCAAACCTATCATCTTTTACCCTTTCTTCAGTTCTACTTCTTTGAACAAAAGGTTTCGCAGTTTTCACACTTTTTATATATCCAGCAACCAAGTTCCTCATCTTTCTCGATTTAAAAGAAATAAGTGGTGCTAACGCTTTCTTATTGTCTTCAAAACTTCTACTGAAAGACTCTGGATGTTTTTCCACAAGTTCTTTACCTATGTTTTTCACAAATGTGGTTTTTATTCTTCCCACTTAATCAACATCCCTCTTGCCTTATTGCTTCTTTTATGTTTATTTAATTGCTTCTGTGTAATAATTGACATAGGAGAATAAAAAATGGGTAAAAAATATCATACACATAAAGTTGGGAATAAAACATCCTGTCATCCTAAAAGCACAAAACATAAGAAGAAATAGGTATATTGTCTACTGCACAGAATTGTTTGCAGATATTAATAGCCAATATGGGATTTAGAATAGTTATCTGTCAAAGTCCTAATTTAATTGATGCTCAAGGTTGAAATCCACAATATGGTTGTCACAGTCCAGTTTTCAGGCAGGATAGACCTTGATAAATTAGCCAGTAAATTATCGAGCGATGCCGAATATTTTCCTGACAATTTCCCAGGTGTGGTTTATCGTATGAAGAAGCCGAGAGCAAGCTTTCTGATATTCTCTTCAGGAAAGGCAACATGTGTTGGCACTGCGTCTGAAAAAGATGCAAAAGAAGCGATAGAGAATATGTTAAAATTGTTGAAAGATATGGGTATTGATGTAAAAATTTCTAAAATTGAAATTCAAAACGTTGTTGCATCAACAAAATTAGATACAAGATTTGATATCGATAAGATGGCTTTTGAACTAGAAAATTCAGAGTACGAGCCAGAGACATTCCCAGGCTTGGTGTATAAAATGGAAGGAAGTATTACTTTTCTTATATTCGGCACAGGAAAAATAGTTTGTGTTGGAGCAAGGTCTGTCAAGGATATTGAAGAATCGTTCGATCGCCTTGTTAAAAAATTGAGAGAGATTAAAGCACTGAAATGATTTTTAAAAAGTGGGAACATGAAAAGTTGTTGTATGCGTTACAAATGTATTCCGAAATAGAAGGCGACTATGCATATGTTTGAGTATAAAAAATTGTCCAGTTGGTAGGAAAGCTGCACAACTTTATCAACAAAAAACCAAAACTAAACTATGGAAAGAGAAAATTTTTACTCGCTGTTTTTGTTCTCGCTGGCCGTACAACTTTTGGCAATATTTTTTTCCTACAATTTTTTGGCGGCGAAGGTTGAAGTGCCATCATACCAGCCGTTCGGCAACGTGACGGTCGCGCAGGCGGGTTTGAACGCAGCCGCCCTGGTCCTGCCGGCCATTGTCATGACGTTAGTACTGATCGCCCTGCTGAAAATTTTCGGCTTCAAGCTTTTCACATACCTCCTTTCGGTCCTGCCTTTATTCATCGCTGTCCTCGCCAACCCGCTGTTCGTCTACACAACAGTGAACAACTACCTGCCGTTTATGGCCGAGCCAATTGCGCTGGTTTCAACTGCACTGCTTGCGGTAGCGATTTTTTACTCGACTATAAAGAACATCCACTGGCTTTCGAGCGTCTCGACGTTTGTTATCTCAGCTGAAGTAGGTGCGTTGTTTGCGCTGATGCTGCAGCCGCCGACGCTGTTTCTCGTGCCGCTTGCTTTTGCTTTCTACGACATCTACGCTGTTTTCGCCGGGCCGCTGAAGATTTTCATCTCAGAGCTGACAAAAAGCCGCTTTCCCAGAGCGAGAAAAATAACCGTCAAAAAGATCAAGCAGTCAATCAATCTGGGAGTTTTCGCAGCTAACATCGGCGGTTTCACGATTGGTACGGGAGACTTGGTCTTTTATTCATTGGTAACCGCAGCAGCGTTCGTTATGAAAGGAGTTGTTGCTGCCGTGGCTACGATGGCTGCAGTGAACGTCGGAGTCGCGCTGACATTCTTCATATTGATGAAATACAAAAAGGTTTTGCCTGGATTGCCGCTGCCGATTTTTCTCGGGGTAGCAACATTAGTGATTTTCAAATACTTCTAACCAAAATTAAATGCCCCGCAGGGAGTTGAACCCATTGAAAAAAAGAGAGAGTCCATAATATCCAAAACTAGCACTAACTTGATCTATTTTTAATTAACTGCTTTCCTAATCTTTCTGTAGCTAACCATCTATTCAATCTTGACCATTTTTCAATGTTCTTATTTACTATTTGTTCGAATTCTTTACTCATGTCAATGCCTTATAGGAACCTTTAATTCTTTTTCTACAATTTTTCTCGAAGCTTCGTTTGCTAAAACTAACCCCAAATCTATTATTCTTTTCACTATCAGGCTTTCTGTGTTTATTTTGTATAATTTTGTCTTCCCAAATTTTCTTGATACTTTTACTATTCCTGCTTCCTCCAACTTTGCAAAGTATTTGAACAATGTAGCTTTAGATATTCCAACTTCTTCCATTACCTGCTTCTTTGAGTAGTCGAATAATTTGTTCTCTATGAAGAAGTCTGTTATTTTTACTATCGGGTGCTCCCCGAAGTATTCCACCAGTACTGATACATCTTTTGTTTTCATTTTATAATCACTATAACTTCTATAATTCTTATAGTATTTATATACATCCTTTGAAAGTATGTTTAAACATACCTTTATATTATACCTAATTAAATAAAACATATGCCTGAAATATCTGACGAAGAAGTCAAAGATAACATTCTTTTCAAATTACATTGGAAGAAATATTGGGGAGCAAGGCATACTGCTTTAGAATCTGTAAAGAAAGGAATACCAAAACACTTAGGAGGAAGATATGTGGATATGGCTAAAGAACTGATAAAGAAAGGTTTAATCATCAGCAAACCTACTTCTTACGGGTTGCAAATATCGCTCAATCCGAAACTTAGAGAAGAGATAATTGAAAGAGCAGAAAGATTTGCAAAGAAATAATATGCGCGGGAGGTGTGCTGCCTGGCTGGACTACAGAGCGAGGATATTAAAATATGTGTTAAACTATCACTTTTTCTTTTTGACTTTATTGTAAATCCAAATTATCAAACAAGAAAGAACATACCAATACAAAACATTAACTAATATCGCTCTCCCGAATTCATAATAATTTTCAATAAGAACTCCAAAAATCAACACACTGGGCAAATCTAAAATAGACAATCCAGCTAATACCCTAAACAAAAATATGTATGAAATACCAAGAACTGCAATTATTATGAATGTAATTACTTTTTTCAAGTCTGGTTTCAAAAATTCTTTCCAATTCATAATAATAGATTCGTTTTTAGGTTAGATAAAAGTAGTCTTGTGAACTGTAGTCCGAGTGCTAGTGCGTTAGGTAGGATTTGAACCCATAGAGACTAACCAAATAAATTTTGACTGATAATTCTAGGAACATTTACAATAAATTGAAGTGTCGAATAATACATCAGAGTAGTTTGACTTGTCATTAGAATGTATATGGTAGATATTATGAACATGACAATAAGAACTATAGAAATAACAAATATGATTTTTTCGAATTTTAACAATCCCGAATGCGTCTTTTTAATTTTATTGAATATAATGAATAGAGCACCAATGACTAACCAATAAAAATTGTTAGGTAAAATAAATGAAACAAAAAATGCGTAATAATTAAGATTTCCACCAACCATATTTACTACATTCTGATAAGTTATCAAATTGAGAGAAGTTTCTAAAATACTTATAATAATTAATATTATTCCAACAACAGTTAATTTCTCAATTTCCATTAATTATAATTAAATTCTTTTTGAATATAAAGTTGAACTGTAGTATAGTGCCGGGATATAGATATCTCCTAGAAATTTGGGAACTTTCATAAAAAATCAGGTTTATAAAAGCAGGTTTTCAATAGTTTACTATGGCAAGGGGGAGAAAGAATCCTTGGATTTCTGCTGTGTTAAATTTTATTATTTGGGGTGTAGGTTATATTTACAATGGTAAAAGAGTAGGTTTTGGTGTTCTTCTTTTATTGGCAGATGTCATAGGAATGACTTTACTTGCATTTTCATTAGCAATAATTAACCCTGCTTTTTGGTTCACCATTACTATCTTAAGTATAGCATTTGCTTACGACGGTTACAAAGAAGCAAAGGAAATTAACAGACAAAGGTAGTTTGTGATAAAAATATTCCTTAAGTTTAAACAATCTTCTGAAGAGTATTCCTATGGAGTATAATTTTTTGATTATTTAATATTCTTTTCTTAATTTGTCTCAATGTTTCTGGATTTAACCCTAAAATCCTAGCATCCCTTGTACTAAGTCTTAGTATTTTTTCTTTTAGTTCCTTTTCATTTTGATAAATTGGATAAGTTGGTAAATCTAAAATTCCAGTATTTTCTATATTTTCAGTCTCTTTTCCTATGTATTTTATTCCATCAACTTTTACATGCTTTCTTTTCAAAATCCCGACATCGCCTTCAAGCTTAGATTCCTTGTGATTTGCATATTCACAAAGAGTATCAGATAAAGGTTTCCAGTATTCTAATCCTTTGAGCATTTTACCAGTTTTGTAGTCTATGAATGCCACATGAACTATTTCTTGAGGATTATTTAAAAAGGGTGATACTGGTTTTATATCATCTTTGTTTCCTACACCAACAAGAAAGAAATTGAAAGGTTTAATCTTTTTTTCATAAGGTTTTCCTTTGTTAAATCTCTTGAATCTCTTCATTATCTCAAAAGTAGATACTGTGAGCTGTGATATAGAAAATAAATTAGAATACTTTCTAATAAACTGCTCTCTGGTTATTATCTTATGATGCAATTCTAGAATATCTTTCCAAATTATTTTGTGCCAGTTTTTTATTTTTTTACCAAAAGGATTAATTAAATGACCTAAACCATGCAAAGAATATCCTTTATCTTCACCTTCTTGAATAAAACTTTTGTTACCTTTCTTTCTGTAGAGGACATATCTTTTAGCACTTACCCCATAAAACCATACATTTTTCTTTTCTTCCTTGAACAAAGGTTTATCAAAAATATAAGGATTCAAAGGTTTGAAAAATCCTTGTATTTCTTTGACATATTTTGGTGGCACAGCCATACTATCTGTATCACAAAAAGCATGAACTTGATTATGTTTTTTCAACAAAGCTTCGACTATTGCTAAAACCAACCTAGCTCCAGAAGTTATTAATACAGCAATTATAGGATTGAAATATTTCCCAGTTTCTTCTATTTTGGATATATGAGAGGTAAAAAATTGATTGTTACTGTAGACTTTAACTTCAGTTTGTTTTTCTAGTAGTTTAGTGTTTATCTCAACAAAAATTCCGTAGCTTGTTGCATTAAGTAAAATCTTCAAAGCTTTTTGCCCGAAATCTTCTCCTAATCTTTTATACTTGTCTCTTTTCTCTACAAGAGTTTTGAATAAATTTTCTTTGTTTGGGTCTATTTCTATTCCAAGTATTTTAGACTTGTTCAATAATTGTTTTCCCTTTGATACGAATCTAATAGCTCTTAATATTTTTGGTATCTTTCCAGTCAATAGTTTAGAAACAATTATATCAGGTAAAGTGTACCATAAAGGAATTTCTGAAGAAACATAGTTAACACCGATATTGAAAGTGTTTTCTTTTTCATCGTATCTCTTTCTAGTAGGTAGAATATCATTTTCTGGAAGAATTTGAACTATAACATTAAGCCTTTTCCATATCTCTACTTTTCTTAAATCCTCTAAATTTATATTTTCAACAAATTTTCTGGTATTTTCTGTATCATCAACTAACCTCATTTGTTTTGCTATAAGCACATCCCACAATTCCATCAGAATAAACATAGTTGGGTACATGCTGAGAAAGTCTACAACTGTTACCTTTGCTGGAAGTTTTCTTATCTTAACCTCGCTTCTTCCACCATAATATGCAGACATCAAATAACCTAAAATTTCTGGTGAAAAACTAGAATTTAATTCAAAGAAGGGCTTTATTCCCAACTGCTCTAAGTACGCCTTACCTAAAGATGCGGAAGAATAGATTTCAGTTATGGGTATTTTTATACCATATTTTTCCAGTTCATTTTTCAGATTTTCATAAAGCTCGTGGGTAGCCAGAGTGTCATTGATATTGTATTCTATGTATTTTTCAGTTACTTTGCCATGCTCTTTGGCTCTAATCTTTTTGTATCTTTTATTGAAAATTTCGCAGGCTCTTTCTAGGGTGACATGCTTTTCATCGGTCAAAGTAACAGCTAGAGTTTTCAAATCAAGGAAATAACCTTCAAAATCTCCCCAGAAGCTTTTGCCAAATCTTATGAAAGCTTTAGTGTTATCCAAGTGTTTAATCTTGATTCTTGGAAACTTTTTACTTTCAATTATTTTAAAAGAAAACCCGCCTTTCATACTTCCTCTGGCGTAGCCATAACTAATCGCTGGTCTCGACAAGTCGAATGATAAATTAAACCCTATGCACAAAGCTTTCTTGAAATAAACTTCTTGATAGAAAATTTCCGCGATAAATGTTTCAACATTGTATAGAGGGATGTTATTTCTTCTACAAAACGGTTCCAGTATTTTCGATTCACTTCGCGAGATACATTTAGGATTATAGAATATACCTCTTTTTTCCAAAATATCATTCGAATAAACAACAAACGAACCAAATTTGAGATTTTGATATTCATCATTTGTAGTTTCTGTATCAAAAACAAAAACTCTTTGATGGTTCAAAGGTTTCTCTTTCTTACTATTGAAAATTTTCTTATTGTTTGTGTAAACTCTCAGAGCAATATTACTCAATCATATCACGCCTTTTCATTTCTTTTGCGACAATCTCAGAGAATTCAACTAATTTTTCGCCGATAAGAATTAGGGTTGCACCTATGCTGTTTAATCCGTAGATATACTTTTCAAGTTTTTTAGCCGATTTTTTTCTAACAGATGGTGGTAACTTATTTTGATAATGGGTTTTCTTTGCATGGCAATTCAAACAAGCCCAAACCCATTCTTCACTTGTATTCCTTCCAAATATATGGTCTTTCTCAAAAAGTTTGGGTACTCTAACATCATTCTCAGAACAATAAAGGCAAACTTTCTTAGGCATAATCAAACCTCGTAGATTTGATAGAATTCAGGCTCTTCTTTAGCCTCTTCAATATCACGAATTTTTTCGAGTCTTGTTTCTAGCTTGTGTTTCCTATTTTTGGAATCCCTGAT
>Ga0315289_10009620_pt1 | contig 13905 bp, 13 predicted proteins | sample YL17G11_40_MG_FD_203452 | JGI IMG/M metagenome (GOLD analysis project Ga0315289, IMG submission 203452) | Sediment microbial communities from Yellowstone Lake, YNP, Wyoming, USA - YL17G11_40 | ecosystem: Environmental > Aquatic > Freshwater > Lake > Sediment | place: USA: Wyoming | collected...
ATGGGGTCATTCGACTTGTCATGTGGGTCCAAAAACGAAACCACCTGGCCTACCTCGTGCACCGTCGCAGGAAGGCCTCAATTGTATGACAAGTATCGTTGTAGGGTTATTAGTGAACCAAGACCCTTATTTTCGAGCGATATCTTAAGCTGGGAGGAATGTGAGGCATGGGATCTCCACAGGTTTGCGTGAGGTGCATTTTGACTGACAAGACGCCCGGGATCATTTTCGATGGGGATGGTGTTTGTAATTTCTGCAAAATACACGAACCTATTAGCTTGCAGCCCGAAAGCAAGCTTAGAGAGGTCCTTGATGTTTTCAGAAAGAAGGATAAGAAATGGGATTGCATGGTCGGTCTTAGTGGTGGCAGAGATAGCACTTATGTTCTATGGAAGTTGGTAAACGATTACCAAATGAAAGTTCTCGCGGTTACGTACGACAATCCTTTTGCATCTGAGCAAGCCCGGAGAAATATTGAAAGGGCTCTTAGAACGCTGAATGTGGATGGTCTTCGATGGGGATTTCCAAAGGATGTTCATAGAAAAGCAACAGGGAAGTACCTTAGAATATGGTCCCGCAATCCTTCTTCCGTTCTGATCCCGCTTGTATGTGCTCATTGCAAGAGCTGGTGGCCCGGTTTTTTTAGAATCGCACGCGAGAATGACATACCATTAGTTGTCATAGGAAGCAATCCTTTAGAGACAGCCTCCTTCAAGGAAGCTGGCTTTGGCGGCGCACGAACATATCACCGATTGTCAAAATTGCCCAAAGTACTGACAAGGACTATTAAGGAGGTTGCAGCAAATCCGCAGTACTTAACCACGAGTTGGAGGATGGTGCTCAGAATGTATCTAGGGGCAAGCCACAGTACTCCATACCTTAAATGGCGATATAAAGATATAACCGTTCTAAGGCTTTTTGATTACCTGAAATGGGACGAAAAAGAGGTAGAATCTACGATAGCAAGAAACCTTGGGTGGCAAAAGTCCCCTGAAGTAGCCTCTTCCTGGAGGTTCGATTGTAGACTGGACTACGTGAGAAGGCTTATGTATTCCTCAACTGTTGGCGTTACAGAACTGAGGGATTTGTTTAGCAAAATGATTCGGGAGAAGCAATTAACAAGGGTAGAAGCCTTGGAAAGAATAAAAAGAGAGGATCTCGTCCCTCAGGTGTTAGTCGAACAGGTATTGGGAGAGTTTGACCTGAGGCTGTCTGATTTGAACTTGAAAATTGACTCAGAACTGTTGCTTTAGCTGGGAGGAGTAAATGGACGAAGCAAATGAAAGGATCGAAGAAAGCCTGAAGAAAGTGGAAAGATGGGTTGAGGAGCATGATTACAAGGGCTACGAACCTTTTGATGGACTGTCTTCTTTACTAAGACCGCTTACACTTCGTAACTTGTTTCTTGAAAGGATCTTACAGCAACTTGTTCGACAAAGTCCCATTAATCTTAGGCCTTTTCTTGGTGTAAAACCCCAGGAGTCTACAAAAGGAAGGGGATATATGGTTTGGGGTTATCTCAAAATGCTGAGGCTTACCCGAGATGAAAAATACAAGGACAAGGCAATCAAATGCCTTGAATGGCTAATCGAAAATAAAGCTCCAGGCTATTCCAAATATAGTTGGGGCAACCACTTTGATTTCTCTAGTCGAGGAGGAAAGTTGCCCAAATTCGAGCCGATAATAGTTTGGACGAGTCTCGTAGGCCAAGCATTCCTGGAAGCCTACGAAATCCTTGGAAACGAAAGATATCTGGGGGTCGCGAACAGCATATGTGACTGGATCCTTGACTTGCCCAGAGAAGAAACGGAGAAGGGTTCATGCTTAAGTTACGTCGCGTTGGGACGATCTTCCATTCATAATTCCAACATGCTTGGGGCAGCAATGCTGGCAAGAACAGCCAAATTCACCCGCGACAAGAAAGCCATGAAAGTGGCCAAAGAGGCAATGGAGTACAGCTGCTCAAGACAACTTGCAAACGGAGCCTGGTATTATGGGGAGGAATCTAAGCATCATTGGATTGATAATTTTCACACTGGCTACAATTTAGACAGCCTTAAGTGCTACATCGACAATACAAATGATAGATGTTTTGAAAAGAATCTTCGCCGTGGATTTGAGTATTATAGAAGGGACTTCTTTGAGCAAAACGGAAGGCCAAAATATTATCACAACCGGGTATACCCAGTGGATATACAGTGTGCCTCACAGGCAATAAATACCTTAGCTTATTTTTCAGACTGCGACGGCTCATCCCTTGACTTGGCTTTAAAGGTTGCGAAATGGACCATTGAGAATATGCAAGATATCGCTGGTTACTTTTATTACAGGGAATTGCCATGGATAAAGGTAAAGACGCCCATGCTTCATTGGGGCCAAGCGACCATGTATAAGGCATTGGCGCTGTTATTATCAAGAATAGAGGCCTAGAGGAACCACGCGGGGTGTAATGCTGCACACTTCAAGAGCGGAGCGTGGTTAGATTGCACTTCATCCTTATCGGAGAGCTGATTTTCAGATTCCTTTGATCAATTGGGATGCTACCACTGTGACGCCTAATTGCACTGTGTAATAATGCCTCGAACGTATTCGCGAGCTGAAACACTATCGGCCTCTGCACGTGATCATGTATCAGTATGCATCTGTACGTACAAGAGATCAAAGTCATTGACACGCTTACTAAGCGAACTTCAAAATCAAGTCAGTGACGGGCTTTTTACCTATTCTGTAGTGGTGGTAGATAATGATCATATGCAGTCAGCAAAAAGCGTAGTCGAGTCCTTTAAAGAGAGGTCATTCATCGACATTAACTATTATAATGAGCCGATACAGAACATCGCCCTTGCTAGAAACAAGGCGATTGAACATGCAACAGGTGATTTCGTTGGCTTTATTGATGATGATGAATGCCCCAGCGATACGTGGCTCTACAAGCTGTATACAACTCTTGAGAAGTATGGAGTTGACGGTGTTCTTGGCCCCGTAAAACCTCATTTTGAAATAGAACCTCCAGAATGGATAACAAAGGGCAAACTATGCGAGAGGCCGTCCTTCAAGACTGGATCTCTACTAAGCTGCAAATATTCTCGTACGGGTAATGTCCTGTTCACCAAGAAAATCTTCGATAATATGGATAACCTGTTTAATCCAGATTTTGGGCAGACTGGTGGTGAAGACGTCGATTTCTTTAGACGGATGGCCAAGAAAGGTCATACCTTCGTTTGGTGCGACGAGGCGCCTGTATATGAGACAGTCCCCCCAGAGCGTCTTAAGAGATCCTATTTCCTGAGAAGAGCTTTGCTGCGAGGGTCAGTCTCCTTCAGAATTACATCCCAATATTCTAATGTTAATCAGATTCCAATGTCAGTACTTGCTTTTTCAATATATACTTTAGCACTACCGGTTTTCTTCTTCCTCGGGCATCACATATTCATGAAATACTTAATAAAGGATTGTGATCATCTGGGAAAGCTTTTGGCTGCCTGTGGCATAAATGTCATCAAGGAGAGGTTTGGTTAGTGCTATTGTTCAGGGTAAAGCCCCATTTCAACCACCAACACGATATCATGTTGGCATGATCAAATGGTATAGATGTCCCAGGTGCAACTATAGCAAAACCTGTGAGTCACATTCGCGGCCATGGGTAAGAATGCGGAATTCCCTTTCCGTTTGTTGTTGTTCTTTTGTCATCCCTGATCTCGTGTGACGTATATGTGATTCTCTCAGAAACAGTCTCGTGATCTCTTGATGTGTAACGGGAAGGACGTAGTGTGCCTGGAATTACGGGAATTATCTGCAAGGATCCTATTGGTAATGAAGAACAAAAACTGAATGTGATGTTCAACGCCATGTTGCATGGAGGGATACGGCAATGCCTGGCATTACTGGAGTAATCGCCAAGCGAATCATTGGTGATGAACTCGGCAAACTGGAGACCATGCTTGATGTCATGAAGCATGAGTCCTTCTATACATCGGGTACATTCTGCAACTCGGAGATGGGAGTGTGCCTAGGACATGTGGCTATAGAGGGCTCGTTCTCCGACTGCATGCCGATCTACAACGAGAAAGCGAATCTGGTGTTGTTTTTGGCTGGAGAGTGTTTTGTAGATAAAGATATCACGGCCAGCCTTTTGAGTTACGGCCACAGATTCAACCCGGAAAATGCCAGTTTCTTGATCCACCTTTTCGAAGAACAGGACCTTGAGTTCTTTAGCAATTTGAACGGATGGTTCAGCGGCGTTATCGTGGACTTGGGCAGAAGACAAGTCTTCCTTTTTAATGACCGCTACAGCAAGAGAAAGATTTATTTCCACGAAAACGATCAAGCTTTTTACTTCTCCTCTGAGGCCAAATCACTCCTAAAGCTTTTCCCTTCGTTGCGCTCGATAAACCCCTGGAGCCTCGGGCAATACATGACATACGATTGTGTGCTTGACAATCGCACTCTCTTTTCAAGTATCTGCATGCTGCCTCCAGGATCGGTATGGCGTTTCGCTAATGGAGACGTCGAAAAGAGAGTGCACTATGATCAATGCAGGTTGGAGAGTCAAACAAGGCTGCCAGACAATCAGTTTTACGCGAAATTGGAAGAGACTTTTGTCCGGATACTTCCGCGGTATCTCGGAGGCAAAGCCAAAATGCTTGCTCTCACGGGAGGGTTAGATACGCGCATGATGATGGCATGCATCGATCCTCAGCCGGGGCAGCTACCGTGCTACAGTCACGGGGGAGTGTACAACGATTTTCTGGATGTCAGAATTGCCCGCAAGGTGGCAAAGGCCTGCAATCAAGAGTACCACGTCATACGCGTCGGTGAAGAGTTCCTTTCGGATTTTCCGGCGCAGGTCGAGAAAGCGATCTACGTTACGGATGGCTTGGCCAACGTTTGCCAGGCATACCAGATTTTCACCAACAAGGAGGCGCGGAAGATCGCCCCGATACGCCTAACAGGGAAATTCGGTAGCCAGGTTCTGAAGCACATTAGCGGCTTCCACAGACCCGGAGGCTACGATGCGGATGAACAACTGATTCATCCTGATTTCAGGCAATACATTCAAGCCGGAAAGGAAACCTTCTCTGAGCTTACCAAAGGACATCCGCTATCTTTGGTAGCCTTCAAGGAGATTCCTTGGTGGTGGGGAGGGAACAGCACAGCGGAGTTCTCTCAGTTGACGGTCCGTAGTCCGTATTTGGACAACGACTTCGTGGATCTACTGTATCAGTCGCCACTTGAGCGTATTGATTTCGTGAAATTCCAGATGGGAGTCATCAAGAGGAGGAACCCCAGGCTGCATTCAATCATGACTGACATGGGATTTGGCGGAAGTTCCTCGCCTTTCATCGCGGTCCCTCAGAGGCTGCTATATAGACTTATTGGATTCGCAGGGAAGGGGTACGAACGGGATAAGCTCCCATACTCCTTGCAGCATTGGGTGGCGCGAGTTGACCATTTTCTACTTTCCCCACTTCGCATTAATAGGCTCTTGATGGGATTGGGGGATTACCGGCACTTCAGAATATGGTTTCGAGACGAGCTGTCTCATTATGTAAAAGCGATCCTGCTTGATACTCGGACGTTAAATAGGGCCTATTGGAATAGAGGATTCTTGGAAAGGGCGGTCGATGATCATGTCAAAGGCAGGATGAATCGGCTGCCAGAAATACGAAAAGCGTTGACAGTGGAATTGATTGAGAGAGTTCTGATCCAGGACATTTAGAGCGCCCGCTGCGTAGAGTGCATGTCTGTGGGATTCTGTTTTCCGTGTCAGTCAAGCGAGTGGCAGGAAGGTTAAGAGCGAGTTCCTGTCAAGAGGTGTGTAAAAAGGATCAGGCGGCGACCCCCATTTTCTCTTCTTTCTCTGGCAATCCATTGAGGAACTTCACCCCAAGATACACCTCTTGGAGCAGTTCCGGTGCATTCAGTCGCCGAAACCTCTTCTCGGCGAGGAGGAGCATCTTGAAGATCACCGCCGTGGCATTCTCCACCTTCTTGAAGCGTTTAGCCGCATCGGTCCGGAGCCGCAGGGCGGCAAAGGGTGACTCCACGATGTTGCTGGTCCGCAGATGAATCCAGTGATCCTTCGGGAAGCGATAGAAGGTCACCATACGATGCCAGTCCTGGTCCAGCACATGGGCTGCAGCGGTATACCCCTGAGTCTGGCACCAATTCTGGAAGATCCGCTTGAGCCGCTCCGCTTCCTCCAGCGTCCCAGCGTACGCCAGGGCGCGCAGCATGATCTTGGCGCGAGCTTGGGCTTTCTTCGGCAGTTTGTCCAGCACGTTGAGGATCCGATGGTTCCAGCAGCGCTGCTCCTCGGCCTCGGGGAACACGTGACGGAGGGCGGCCCAGATGCCCAGGTGTCCATCTCCGATCACCAGACGGGGTGCCTCCATGCCCCGGTCACGCAAGGTGCGCAGCAGACCCGACCAGGAGGCTTCCGATTCCCGATGTCCGGCTTCCAAGGCCACCAGGACCTTACGACCGTCCGACAGGCCCGCCACCGCCACCAACAGGGCGGCCTTTTCCTTCTCCAAGCCGGCCTTGACGTACACCCCGTCCACCCAGAGGTAGACCACCTCCAGGTCTTGGAGGGAGCGGAATGACCACTGCTCATACTCGGCCTGCCACTTCTGCTTCAGCCGGGCAACGGTGCTGGCCGAGAGGGACGCCTTCTCCCCCAACAGCCCCCGCAGGGCCAGCTCGAAATCCCCATGGGACAACCCGTGCAGATAGAGCTCGGGGAGCAAGGCTCCCACTTCGGCTGTCCGCCGGGCAAACAAAGGCAGAATCCGGCTCTGAAAACGCTCCTCCAAGCCTCGGACCCGCGGCCTTTGTACGCTCACGGTCCCGCAGGAGAGGGTCAGGTGCCGGGGATCATGGTAGCCGTTCCGGTACCCTTTGGGCGCGTCGATCCTTTGGCGTCGCTCATACCAATCTCGACCCAGCAACTCCGTCACCTCCTCCTCCAGGAGGGCTTGGATCCACTCCTGCACCTGGCTCCGGACCCAAGCCTCCAACTCCCCCCAGCAAACTCTTGACGCTTCCTGCCTTCTTGTGTTCTTATATCCCATGGCGGTGCTCTCCTTCCTTTGGGGCTCATGCAAGACCCCGTTACTTGGTTTTAGGAAGGGTACACCGCCTTTCCCATTTTTACACGCTTTTTGAGGGTAGCTCTTAAGAAGCTCATTGAATAGTCAATGAGGATAGGGCCATTACGTGAATGTTGATATTTCTACATCATTACTGAAAATATCCTGTTTCAGTGCAGTCCGGACAGATTCAGAGAAAGAAGGTGTTAGTTGAACGGTCCCTTCAATGTTATACGAACTAGGAGGAGGAAGCTGCATGAGCGTTCAACTCATCACCACCAACCAGAAAAGGCCAGGCGATTCAGTCCGCAGCAGAAGCTCCAGATCCAGAAAGAGTGGGAGCGTACTGGAAACGGCGTTGAAGTAGCCCAGAGATATCAGGTGCATCCTCACGCGCTGTATCCTTGGAAAGAGCTCCTCGAACAGGGCGCCGAGACCTTCCTCCGGGGGACCAGACCCCGCCTCGCTCCCTACCTCAAGAGACTGGAGAAGGAAAACCAGAAGCTGAAAGAGGCCCTGGCCTTACAGACCCAGGAACTCATGCTTTTAAAAAAAGAGATGAACTTGGTCTGAGCGGCCGTCCTCAAGGGGGCCCGTTGCAGCCGAGGGCAGGGACAGAGGATCGTGCAAGAAGTCAAGCGTCTCCGTGAGGATTGATTAAATGCAAGCTTTTGAGTCGAAGTCATCCTCTGCTGACGAATACTTTAAAACAGATCATTTGAAGACTGCCCTAAGAGAAAGCGCTGTGAGGGGGGCCGGAGCCACGGTTTTTTCTCAGGTCTTGACTTACGGCATCCAGATGATCAGCACCATTGTATTGGCGCGGCTCCTCACACCGGATGATTTCGGGTTAGTTGCCATGGTTATCTATATCTTCATGCTTTTCAAGATGTATAGGAACTTGGGTCTTATTGACGCGACCATTCAGAAAGAGAAAATCAACCATAGGCAGATTAGCACGCTATTCTGGATAAATCTAGTCTTCAGCATTGTAATCGCATTGGTTTTCATGGCGCTCGGGCCATTGATTGCGTGGTTCTACAATGAGCCAAAGCTCAAGTCAATTGCTTCTGTAATTTCGGTTGTCTTTGTTTTTGGCGCCTTGTCAACGCAGCATGAGGGTTTGCTGAAAAGGAACATGCAGTTTTACAGAATCACAGCCACCCTAATTATAGCTACAACTACTAGCGCCATTACAGCAATTGCTTTGGCATGGAAAGGATGGGGTTACTGGGCTTTGGTGGCCAAGCATGTGACTTTTGAACTAGCAACTGCTGTGGGCGTCTGGATCTCTTGTCGATGGCGACCCGGCTTCCCCGCCTTTGGAACTGGAGTCGGACCCATGCTAAGGTTTGGTGCAAATAGTCTCGGTAGTCTTACTGCCAACTACTTTTCGCAAAACCTTGACAAGGTGCTTATTGGATGGCGCAGCGGTACGGAGTCGCTGGGCTACTACGATAAAGCCTATCAGCTCTTTATGGCACCCACCCAGCAATTGGCATATCCTCTGACCCATGTTTCTATCGCCACTTTAAGCAGATTGTGCAGGGATCCAGAGAGATACCGCAGCTACTACTTGAAAGCTCTTTCAATGCTTGCTTTCATTGGATTGCCAATGAGTGCGCTGTTGGCACTTATAGGCAACGACCTTATTCTTTTGCTTCTGGGACCGCAATGGAAGAAAGCGGGCGTAATATTTTCTATTTTTAGCATAGGCATAGGGACACAGATTCTGTATGGAACTCATGGATGGCTTCATATTTCCCTTGGCAGAACTGACCGCTGGTTCCGCTGGGGTATTGTAGGTTCAATGATTACTGTTACTTCTTTTCTGATAGCGCTGCCATTTGGACCACTAGCAGTTGCTGTTGCCTATATTGTGTCCCTACATGTTTTGACAGGTCCCTGCCTATGGTATGCTGGCCAACCAATAAGTCTCAAACTGCACTCCGTCCTCTCAGTCATCTGGAAGTACTATCTATCTGCTCTTGGCGCAGGATTGTTATGTTGGTTTATTCTATATTCATTCGATTTGACATCTGGTGCCTTTGCTTCGCTTGGTATATCTGTCAGGCTCGTTCTGTCTTCAGTTCTGTGCATTTTCGTATATCTGCTCTTGATAATAGGCCTTTATCGGAACACAAAACCGATATCACAATTCATTTCTATCGTACGGGAAATGGTCCCCAGTATCTCAAGATCAAAACAAAATGAAAGAAAGCGGCCATCTGATATAATGGATTCCTAGTTAAAGATCTCCGGACAGTCTGGGTTTAAGAGGGTGCCCAGGCTGAACTCCGATGGCAAGATGGAAGTAACCGCACAACCATCAACCACAGGAGGAGAACTGATGGGCACCCCGGAGAATCCAGGGTTCGACAGTTAGAGGCACACAACATCTGGATAACTCAACAATAACAAATGGTTGTGGTATTGCACGAATTTGCGCGCGTGCCTACAGATTCAGGGCTTCCGATCAATCTTCTGGATGAGCGGCGGAGGCGAGATATTGAGCAATTTCAAGAGGATGGATTGATCATGGGTGAGTTTGGTTCTCCGGAGAATATGCCCATCTTTGGAAATAAATTCCCAGAGATGAATGCGCTCCACAATGGCCCGGATGTGATCCCACGTGCGCCCCGCGTGCCGTTCCGCAACCCGCACCAAGAGCAGCGCCAGAAAGCAGATGAGGACATGGGCGCGGATACGGTCATCCGGGTGGTGGTAGAGAGGCCGGAACTCCAACAGGTTCAAAAGGTTCGCAGTGGCAAAGAAGACTTCTTTCTGCAGAGTTTCCTCATGCTCCATCAGGAAATCCATGGCCCGGTACAGATGCTGCAAGGAGACGGGCTCCGGATTCCCCAAGGCCACATCCTCCCGCACCCATTCCTCCACCTCACGCCTGGAGTCCGGAGAAAGAGCCCGGTTGGCCACCATGGCAAAAATGGTCCACTCAAGCGGAGATAGGAACCCCCGGTTGTGCAAGGAAGCGGACAGGACTTCCTCCAGACCCAGACGCTCCCAGAGGGCACGAAGGACATAGGCTCCTCCCATGGGGACGCTCTTGATGAAGCGCAGAGCTTGTGCGTCGGGGAGCACAGAAGCTTGGGCTTGGATGGCGTCTTCCGGGGAGAGAAAGCGGCAGAGGCTCCTGACCAGTCGCTTGAGGGCGACCACATCGAGGGAATCGGCGCGGCCGAAGACGCGGAGAACCTGGGCTCTGGCCTGGCCGGTTTTAGGATCGCGGATGTTGTGGGCCAGTTGGACGTAGGTGGTGGTGGAGCCGTCTTTGTTGTGGCGGGATATAGTACGGACATACATGCCTATTCGCATAGCATGTATTTACGAGTCTATCAAGAGGAAAATTACAATTCGCATGCCTACCAATTTTTGGATTTGGAAAATCGATATGTAGGAAAATCAATGGCTTAGCTTGTGGAAAACTCAAACATATGCGTTTTAGTGTCGAAGACCGGAGACGCCATCCCACCCATTAACCCGGAGGATGCAGCGTCTTTTCTGGATGGAGCGGCGTAGCCACCAGAGTGGCCGAATCCTCACCGAGGGACTGAAGGGGCTTTTGGTCAAATACAAGCGCCGGGAGGAGGACCCCGAACAGCACATAGAGAGTCACCCGCCTGGGTACCTGCCTCGCGAGGACACCTACTACCTGGGTACCATCAGGGGAATAGGCCGCATCTACCTGCAGAGCGTGGTGGATTCCTTTTGCTCGGTGGCCTTCGCAAGGTGTACCTCTCGAAGGTGCCGATTACCGCAGTGGATATCCTGTATGAGCGGGTGGTGCCTTTCTATGAACAGAAACATGTGCCTGGGGAGAAGGTTCCCACCTGTGGCCGGGAGTTCTGTGGAACACCGTTGAAGCCCTTCTATGAGTTCTATCTCTGGCCATCTAAGGCATCGAGCACCGCACCGCCAAGGTCAGCTCGCCGCTGACCAACGGGTCTTGTGAGCGGTCCCACCAGACGGTGGCCGATGAGTTTGTGAAGATCCAATTGCGCAAGAAGACGTATCAGAGCCTGCAGGACCTGCAAGAGGACCTGGATCAGTTCTTAGAGTTCTACCATGATCAAAGAGCCCATCAGGGGTACCGGGTAAAGGGCCGGACCCCCATGAAAGCCTTGGAGGATTACCTGAACCCGCAGAGGGAGGAGGTGAAGCGGGCCGCTCGAGGAGCGAAACCCATCGGAGGTGTCCATGGATCCTCGACTAAGGACAAATTATGTCACCAAAGATAGCTCTTCTATTATGTACTGTTTTAATTATCCTTGCATTCAGAATAGGTTTCAAGCAGAAGCCTAATATTACGCCTGCTCTTTGGGTTCCGGTGATTTGGATAATGTACTCTGGCTCTAGAGCTATTTCCTATTGGCTTCATGGAGGACAAACGATAGCTGAGGAAGAAGTCGATTACCTGAGTGGCAGTGCGATTGATAGGGCTTTCCTCGTAATGCTTATGGTCTTTGGACTGATGATTCTAGCCAGAAGAAGGATTGAGTGGTCAAAAATATTGAAAAGCAATGCGTGGATTCTAATCCTGTTTCTGTATATGGGGTTCAGTGTGGCGTGGTCTAATTTTCCCGAAGTAAGTTTGAAAAGATGGTTTAGAGCAACCGGCGACCTAATGATGGTTCTGATCGTTTTGACTGAGGATGATCCTCTCCGAGCTATTAGAAGAGTGATCAGGAGCTGCGCTTTTGTACTCCTTCCTCTGTCAGTTGTGTTGATAAGATATGTTCGGAGTATAGGAGTAGCATATACTCGCGATGGTCTGAGTGAAATGTGGGTGGGTGTTACAACACACAAGAATCAACTGGGTGCATTATGTCTTGTTTGTGCTCTCTTTTTTGTATGGAACACAATGGCAGAATGGCGAGAAAAGAAAATCTCCATCGATACTGTATTCTTGTGCCTGGCGTTGTGGTTGTTATACGGTTCAAGCACGTCCGAGAGCAAAACTTCGATTTTGTCGTTGGTTATTGGTATTTCCATTCTAATGGGACTCAACATCATGAAATCAAATCCGAAAGCTATCGGAAAACACGCGAGTGTGGGCATTCTCCTTGTTGCGATTTTCTTATTGGTGCTTCAGTTCGCAGTTAGCGCTTTAACCCAAGAATCACTATTATCATTAGCTAGTCGAGCCTTAGGACGTGATGCGACGTTCACTGGGAGAACATTGCTTTGGAGAGACCTTATCAAAATTGGTTCCCGCCATTCGATTATCGGGGTAGGGTTTGGTGGCTTCTGGAAGCTTGGAAACCTGACTCACAATCTCTGGGATGAGTTCGGATGGAAGCCGCAAATAGGCCATAATGGATACATAGATGTTTATATCGAACTTGGGTTAGTGGGCCTTTTCCTGCTCACAATGGTTGTGCTATTTGCCTACAGGAATGCAAAGGAGGCATTATCATTTGATTTTGAATATGGACGGTTTCAAATGGCATTTTTCCTTACCATTCTGGTGAACAATATTTCTGAGACCAGTTTCTTAAGGCCAACGAACCTGTTATGGCTTCTTTTTCTTCTTGTTGCAGTCAAGATTCCAAGAATTTCGCAGAAACGGGGCCAGTTCCACTCTTGATTGCGAATTCACCGGGGTGCGTAGCAGCAGAAGTTAGCTATGGCAAAGAAAAGCTTGGCGACCCTCAGCAGATGACAGGCCGAGGTCGATAGCTTCATTTTGCTCAAGCTTAGCATGCTGAAGAACATGGCGGCGGAGTGCCCCCCTTTTTCCAGACCGAATGCCTTGCCCTTTTTATTGCCATGGAGCCATTCTATCACATTCGTTGTGCATTCGGCACGAGGGGAGCTTTCATCCCCGTCCTTACAGGCGGGGTATTCAGCCCTGAGTTTTTATAATCCATGTGAAACTAAGAATGGACTACACCCCATGAGTTGGACAAAATGTGTTAGAGTACTGGGCAGGACCCAAGATCCCCGAGAGGGGGAGAAAGGATCTTGCCATGAAGCAGCGCAGAAAGTTCAGCAACAAGTTCAAGCGCCAGGTGGTGGAAGAGTACTTGAGCGGGGTCAGTACCGCAGCCCAACTCATGCGTCGCCATGACATCTCGTCAGGGCTTCTCCATCACTGGAAGGACCAGTACGCCAAGGGGCGCTTCGATAACCCGCCTGACCAGGAAGCGGCCCTGGAGGAGCGCGTCCGGCAGCTCGAACAGCTCGTCGGGAAGCTCACCCTGGAGAATGAATTTTTAAAAAAAGCCGTTCAGAGAGGCCTGTTGTCACCCCCGAAGCGAAGCGGCGCTTCATTGCTGAGCATCGTTTCCTCGTCGAAAGCGCCGACAGGGGGTGCCGACTGATGAACCTGCCCCGCAGCACGTATTACTACAAGCCAAAGAACAAGCCCTGCGATGAACCGGATCTCATCGAGCGCATCGAGGCGATCATCGAGGAGTACCCCGGTTATGGATACCGCCGGGTGACGCGTGAGCTCCACCGCCGGGGATTCCCGGTCAACCACAAGAAGGTGTTGCGCGTCATGAAGCAGCGGGGATTAACCCGCAAGCCCAAGCGCTGCTGGGTTCGTACCACGGACAGCAACCACTCCCATCGGGTGTATCCCAACCTCGTGAAGAACCTGCTCGTCACGGGTCCCAACCAGGTCTGGGTGGCCGATATCACCTACATCGGCATTCAGAGCGGCTTCGTGTACCTGGCAGTGATCCTGGACCTCTTTGCCCGCAGAGCCGTGGGCCATGCCCTCTCACGCAGCATCGACACGGCCCTTTGTCTAGAGGCTCTTCGGATGGCCATTGCGCAGCGCAACCCCCCG
>Ga0315289_10009621_pt1 | contig 13904 bp, 15 predicted proteins | sample YL17G11_40_MG_FD_203452 | JGI IMG/M metagenome (GOLD analysis project Ga0315289, IMG submission 203452) | Sediment microbial communities from Yellowstone Lake, YNP, Wyoming, USA - YL17G11_40 | ecosystem: Environmental > Aquatic > Freshwater > Lake > Sediment | place: USA: Wyoming | collected...
TTACAGGAGACAATCAGAGAACAGCAAATGCAATTGCAAAACAACTCGGCATTGAGCAAGTTCTGGCTGAAGTTCTGCCGGAAGACAAAGAAAAAGAAATAAAAAAACTGCAAAGGCGGGGAAAGATAGTTGCCATGGTTGGAGACGGCATAAACGACGCTCCAGCACTTGCGCAGAGCGATGTCGGGATTGCCATCGGCGCGGGAACAGATGTCGCTATTGAAACAGGAGACATAATTCTCGTCAAGAATGACTTGAGAGATGTTGTTACTGCAATTGATATCTCAAATTATACTCTGAATAAAATAAAGCAGAATCTGTTCTGGGCTTTCTTCTATAATTCGGCAGGAATCCCAATAGCTGCCGGAATTCTGTATCCGGTTGGAATCTTGCTTAACCCCATAATTGCCGGAGCTGCAATGGCATTTTCATCTGTTTCTGTTGTAAGCAATGCGTTGCTGATGAGAAGATACAAGCCTAAGATTTAAATAGGATAATTTACTTTTATAGGCATAAAAAGGGGAAAAATGTTATCTCAAGAACCGCTTGATTTGAAGAAAGTCAGAAAAGAGAGTATTGACAAGGAAATATGCCGTCTTGGAATGATTGCAGAGCTGGACGCAATAAGCCTGTATGAACAGCTTGCAGCCAATGCCGAGAACAAAGACATAAAAAAGGTTCTTCTTGACATTGCAAAAGAGGAAAAAACGCATTCTGCAGAATTTGAAACCCTGCTTTTGGGGCTGGATAAAGAGCAAGTCATTGAGAACTCAAAAGGCAAGAAAGAAGTCCAAAAGACGACTGGAAAATAAAATATTCTGACAAAAAAAGCAATATGGGCAGAAAAAAAATAATTCGCATTCCGAAGTCTGCTATAGTCAAATGCCCGAACTGCGGGAAAAACAGCAGAGTGGAGATGCCAAGCAGCTGCCTTTTTCATTTTAAATGCAAGAAATGCAAGCACGATGCAGAGATTCCGCAAAGCCAGTGCTGCATTCTCTGCGCTTATGGGAACACAGAATGCGTTCCTTCTCTGACAAGAAAGGCGCTGAGAAAAGGGCTTGAAGTAAGGAAGAGGTAAAAATGTCACAAAATCATTATGATGAATGCATGTGCGATGACCATGATTATGGGGTTGAAGGATTTGCTAGAAAGGAGCTCAGTAAAGCGAGAAACAGGCGCTTGTCTGAATCAGAAAAAACCAGATTTATTGAGCAATTTCGCGCCTGGGGGATAAGTCACAGTCTATTGAAAGAATTTACAGAAGCATATAGAATAGGCCCTGACGGAAAACCGTTGTATGAAACATAATTCTTTAAGCCAGAGGCGAGAAAGCCAGGAAAAGGCGATTAAATCAGTAATCGGATTATAGCAATCAATGCAATAATCGCCCAAATAATATTTAGAACGCCGGGTTGATATGCTTTCTTTTTAATGGAGATGTATACAATCCCTAAAGCACCTGTGACATTCAATATTTGATATAAAAATGTTGAAGCTGAAAGAACATTAAAACTTACAAGAGCATAAGCAATCACTATTGCAAAAGTGCCATACCAACCAATTGCTTCATCGATAATTTTTTGTTTCATTATAAAAATACTTTTCATCGACAATGATGACATCTGCTACAGGCTTGCTGATATTTCCCCCCGTTGAGTTTTTCCCAGATTTTTTCAGGGAATTCCAGGGTTGTTTGTTTCTCAAATAAAGGCTTTTCGTATGGTTTCTCTAAGTTATAAGCTGCTCCGTTAAAAACTATGCCTTTTTCTTGAATTTGAGAATTTCCAATCTTTTCTTCAATTCTTTTTCCCATTTTTTACTTCCTTGTATAGAATATTATTATGTATATTAACCTTTCCCCGAGCCTGCGAATTGAAACTAACGATAGAGAGCTGACAGGGTTTCTTTCAAATAGATTTAAAAAATAACCTTCCTTCTCGGCATTATGACAAAAGCGCTTGTTTTAATGTCCGGAGGACTGGACAGCATGCTTGCTGCAAGAATTCTGCAGGAACAGTGTGAAGTTATAGGGATTTGTTTTGAATCTCCGTTCTTTGGCTGTGAGAAGGCAAAGAAGGCTGCAGAACAGCTCGCTATTCTATTGAAAATTATTAAGCTTGGAAAAAAATATTACAAAATGCTGAGAAAGCCGAAGCACGGCTACGGCTCTGCAATGAATCCATGCATTGACTGCCATGCTTTCATGCTTAAACTTGCAAGAAAGATGATGCGCAGGGAAAAAGCAGATTTTATCGCGACAGGAGAAGTTTTGAATGAAAGGCCAATGTCCCAGACTCTAAAAAGTTTAGAAATTGTTGAGAAAGAATCAGGCTTGTCGCAAAAACTTTTGCGTCCTTTGTCGGCAAAACTGCTTCCTGAAACAGAGATTGAAAAGAAAGGGCTTGTTGACAGAAGCAAGCTGCTTGACATTTCCGGGAGAAGCAGGAAAAAACAGATGGAGCTTGCTGAGAAATACAAACTAAGTTATCCAGCTCCTGCAGGCGGCTGTTTGCTCTGCGAAAAAGAATTTGGAAAAAAGCTTGCTGAGCTTTTTTCTCGCAAGAAAAGAGTTTCTGAAAATGACCTTGAAATGCTGAAATATGGAAGGCATTTCTGGCATAATAAATCGCGGATAATTGTCGGAAGGAACGAGCAGGAAAACAATAAACTGCTTGAATTGAAAGGCAGGCGAGATTTTGCTCTTGAAGCTGCTGATATCCCTGGCCCTATTGTTATTCTGCAGGGCAAGGATATTGCTGAAGCTGCGCGGCTTGCTGCCCGCTATTCTGATGCTGCTGCCGGCAGTGTTTCTGTGAAATACGGCAGGAAAAACTTAAATGATGAAAATCATCGGATTTTCAGCATGCCAAAAATCCAAAGGATTTTTAAGCATAAATTAATAACTGTAAAAAAGGAATAAAATGAAAAAAATAATATTTTTGCTCGCGCTTCTGCTATGCATATCTTTTGTTTCAGCGCAGGAATGCGCGAATGAAACGTGTGCTGGAAAAGTCTGCGTGCTTTATTTCTACAGCCCTGACTGCAGCCATTGCCAGGAAACAAAGCCGTTTATTGACTCTCTCGAACAGTATTCGCAAAGCATTGCCTTGCACAGATATAATGTAAAAGAGCTTGAAGGGTACAATATTTACAACAAGTTCTGCTCAATACAGCAGATTCCAAGCGAAAAGAGAGGAATCCCTCTGGCTGTTATTGGAAACAAGTTTTTCATGGGTGTTCCGCAGATAAAAGACAATCTAGAGGCGGAAATTCAGAATGCGATTGCCTTGAATTTGACAGAATGCCCTATGCCAGATGTCTGCACAGAAATAAATCATTCAACTTCAGAGCCTATTATAAATGTTTCTCAAGTTACATTACCATTGATTGCAATTGCGGCTGCTGCAGACAGCATAAATCCGTGCGCAATCGGCGTTCTTGTGTTTCTTCTCACTTTTCTAATAGCAAGCTCCAGGCAGAATGTCAAAAGAACAGCGAGGATTGCGACAATTTACATAATAAGTGTTTATTTTATCTATCTTCTCGCAGGAATAGGCATTATTACAATCCTGAATAAAATCTCATTTTTGCACACATTGACAAAAATCCTTGCGATTGTGATTGCTTTGTTTGGAGCAATCAACATAAGAGATTCTTTCAGGGGCAAAGCCGTGCTGAAGATTCCTGAAAAATCAAAGCCTTTGATTGAAAAATGGGTTTACAAGGCAAGCTTTCCAGCCGCTATTGTTCTTGGAATAATTGTAGCAAGTGTCGAACTGCCCTGCACAGGCGGAATGTATATTGCTATTCTTGCCTTGCTTTCAAACATGGCGACAAAAGACATCGCTTTCCTGTATTTACTGATATATAACTTTATTTTCGTCCTTCCTTTGATTATAATAACTGCTTTGTTCATAAAAGGCGTTGATGAAGGAAAAGTTCACGCATATCTTGAAAAGCACAAAAAGAAATCAAGATTCATCATGGGCGCTGCCTTGATTGTGCTTGGCGCTGTTTTGTTCTTTTTGATGTAGTTTATAAATTTACTTTTTAGAACGAGATTTATACTTCAGTTCTCTCTTAAATTCAATATTGGCATAAAGATCAGGATACATTTGTTTTAATTTGGCGGAAACTCTTTTGAATTCAGCTTTAGAAAGCTCATTATAAGTCAGTGGATTACCATCTGTAAATGGATCATGCAATACTCCTCCAAGAATATAACCCGCTTTAAATCCTGTTGATATATGTTTTTTCATAGCTTCTTTTAGCTCTTTTTCCAAATAAGATTCTCTTGGTTTTAAGTTTCTTTTATTATACCTTTCCCAAGTGTATAAGATTTCATGTTGATGAGAAATTTTTGTTTCTTTTCTGAAAACAGAATAACTATCATCATTAATTAAAACTATCAATCCATCTATCGAGTTGCATCTTCCAGATATAGGGATTTTTTCATGCTCCTGAACTTTTTTGGCATTTTGTTCGCCAATTTCAGAATACCCGCATTTTTCGCATATATTAACCAGGCGCATAGTTTGTCTCATGTTAAGCAAAAGAATGTCAAACTATTTTTAAGTTTATGTGTAATTTAGAGCATATTTGACGAGAATATGGCTTTTGGTAAAATTTAAATAATCAGTTCATCAAAATTATATATGTTTAAGAAAATTTTGAGCAAGTTCTTTGCCCGCAACACGCTTTATTATCCAGGATGCCTTATAAGTAGCGGAGCTGCCGGCGACTTGAATGAGAACTATCAGGAAATCCTGAAAAAGCTTGGCATTGAATTTCTTTCAATACCTGAATTTGTCTGCTGCGGCTCGCCTGTGCTAAATGCCGGCTATCAGTCTGATTATGAGGACTTGAAGCGGAAAAATATTGAGCTGCTTAAGAAATATGCTGTTAAAATAATAATAACACCGTGCCCTGCATGCATGAAAACATTTTTGCATGATTACAAACTAGAAGATGAAGGAATTCGAGTCCTTCACATCTCTCAGATTATTGAGCAGAATATTGACAAGATAAAAGATGTTTTCGGGAAAAAAGAGATAGGGGAGAAAGTAAGCTACCATGACCCCTGCCACCTTGGAAGACATTGCAAAGTCTATGATGCCCCGCGAAGACTGCTTGTCAAGGCAGGATACGTGCTTGAAGAGTTTGACAAAAACAGGGAAAATGCCATTTGCTGCGGAGGGGGCGGAGGGGTAAAGGCGAATTTTCCAAATGTTGCAGACCAAGTAGCGAAAATGAGAATTGCAGGATGCAAGACAAAAAAAATAATCACAACATGCCCTCTTTGTTACCTGCATTTGAAGGAAAATGCGGGAAAGAATATTGAGGTGAAAGAATTAAGCCAGGTGATAAAAGATGCAATCTAGCTACACACAGATAATAAAGCAAATATGCCCTGCGTCAGACGCAGGAGCTGAAAGAATTGTTTATTCAAGAGACGCAAGCCCTGCTGTCGGAAAAGCTGATATAATCGCATGGCCTTCAAAATATCTTGAACTGCAGAAGCTCATAAGATTCTGCGCAAGAGAAAAAATTTCTATTACAGCGCGAGGCGGAGGCACAGGACTTGTAGGAGGCGCTGTTCCGCAGGATTCAATTGTTGTTGACATGTCAAGAATAAATGGAATTTCAAATATAAATCATGAAAGCAAGACAATAAACGCCGGGGCAGGAGTTATTCTTGACCAGCTAAATGACAAATTAAAGCCCTATAATCTCGAGTTTCCGGTTCAGCCTGGCTCTCATGCTGCATGCACAATAGGCGGAATGATAGCAACAAACGCGGCAGGAATGATGTCTGCAAGATACGGAAGAACAGCTGACAGAGTTCTGGCTGTAAAAATCATGGATGGGACTGGAAAAGTTTTTGACCTTGACAAGGAAAAAGCAAGGGAGATAGCAGGAACAGAAGGAAACTGCTGCATAATTCTTGAAGCGACTTTGAAGCTTCAGGAGATTCAGAGTGATGTTTCAAGCGACTTGTTTGCCTTTGAAACAACAGAAGAAATACTTGAAAAATTTGAAGAGTTAAAAAATGACATGTCAGTCATGTCAATTGAATATATTAACGAACTCGCGTCGCAGCTTGCAGGAATCAAGCCGCGCGAGTATCTGCTTGTGAAATACGCCGGCAAAAAAGGAAAGTTCGGCGAATACGAGGCTGAAAAATTCTGGAAGCTGCGGGAAAATATGTATTCTGTTCTTGTTGAAAGAGGTTTTGGCAGGATAGAAGACCCTAAAATCCCTGAAGCAAGGTTGAAAGACTTTTTAGTCTGGCTCCAGATAAGGAAAATTCCATGTTATGGGCACATATCTTCAGGAATTTTCCATCCTCATTTTGCTAATGAAAAAGATTTGAATGAAATGTATGAGCTTGTCTCAAGCATAAACGGAGATTTGGCGAGCGAGCACGGAGTCGGCATTCTGAAAAAAAAGCTTGCGCCAGCATTTTTATACAAGATGAAATCGCTAAAGGAAAAATATGATCCTGTTAATATTATGAACAGGGGGAAAATTTTGTAAAATGGAAACAGAAATAAAAACAAATCCGGAAAGAAGCACGAAATGCACGACATGCGGGATATGCAAGTTCAGCTGCCCGGTTTTTGTGCTTGCGAAAAATGAGGCTGTCTCTCCAAGAGGAAAAGCTGTTCTGATAAAGCAGTGCTTTCCTTCAAAGCACTTTTATCTCTGCACGATGTGCAAGGCATGCGAGGAAGTGTGCATTCTCAAAGATATTGACATTGTTGAAAAAATAAGAGATATGAGAAAAGACCTTGTTGAGCTGGGAATGACAACGGATGCAAACAGGGTTATGATTGACAATGTCAGAAAATACGGCAACGCTCTTGGAAAAATCGAGCCAGGAAAAAAGATTCAGCTTTTCTGCTGCTGAAAGCATATTCTTTTGTACAGAAATCTTTAAATACTCTAAACACAATAGATTGTGTTAGAACCGATTGATAAGCACAACAGGTTGTGTTTACTCTAAAGTTAAGAAACGCTCAGAAATCAGAAGATTTCTGGCGTGCCGGAAATCCGATGATTTCCGAGCAAAGAGGAAAAAGGAGAAAAAGAGGAAAAAACATGGATTGTCCGTTCTGTTCAGGGCCTACTCAAGTAATTGACAAAAGAGACTCTGAAGCAATCACAAGAAGAAGGCGGGAATGCCTTGAATGCAAGAAAAGGTTCACAACTTATGAAAGAATTGAGAACATTGATATTTTTGTTGTTAAAAAAGACGGGAGCAGGCAGCTTTTCAACAGGGAAAAATTAAAGGCCGGAATTCTAAAGGCTTGTGAAAAGCGGCCTGTCTCTCTTGAGCAGATTGAAAATGCTGTGAATGAGATAGAGCACAAGCTGAGGCGGCAGGAAAGCACAGAAATTCCAAGCAAGCTAATTGGAGAGTTGATTATAAAAATGCTTAAAAAGCTTGATAAAGTTGCATACATTCGCTTCGCCTCAGTCTACCGCGATTTCAAGGACATCGGCGATTTCGAAAAAGAGCTGAGGGAGATAAAGAGAAAATAAAATGATAAACGGGACTTCAATACTTCATCCCGAGAAAGCGATAAAAGGGGTAAAGAAAAGAAACGGCGAGACAGTTGACTGGCAAACCCAAAAAGTCTATGACGCCCTTTTCGCAGCATTCTCAAATGCCGCAAGACTGGAAAATAAAGAGGTTGACAAGGCCGTAGTAAAAGAAGTTGCAGGCATTGTGGTCAAAGAAATTGCGGCTGAAGGGGTAGAATACCCTGATGTTGATTACATCAACAAAAAAGCAATTGAAGTTGCAAGGAAAAAAGAGTATAATTTAGCAGCGAATATTTTTGAAAAATACAGCCAGGAAAGAAAAGAAAAAAGAGACTCATTGAAGGTTGTAAAGGTTGTGAATAATTCTATGGACACCACAGACACCCATCTTCTTGTAGAGGGAGGGGCAAAATCCACTTTAAGCGGCTGGGACAGGAGCAAGATAGCATTTGCGTTGAACAAAGAAGCTGGGCTTGATTCAGATAAATCAAGATATATAGCAAAGATAGTTGAAAAAAAAATTATTGATTCCGGTTTAGAGATGCTGACTACGGGAATCATAAGAGAATTTGTTGATGTCGCGCTTCTCCAAGCAGGGGAAGAAAAAAGGATGAAGAAACAGCAGATTCTCGGAGTTCCCACTTATGATCTTGAGCAGCTTATTTTCACAAAAAGCGTTGAGAATTCAAACATAGCTGCGAATAATCCAGAAGCGATAAATCTCGCGATAGCTGAAATCATATTGAAAAAATACGCGCTTGAAAACATTTTTTCAGAAGAGGTTACAGAAGCCCATTTGACAGGAAGAATCCATCTTCATGATTTGGGATATCCAATAAGAACCTACTGCTCAAGCCATTCCCTTGATTACATAAAAAAGTATGGTTTGAATTTGGACAGCCTGACAGTAAAATCCTCATCTCCATCGTATGCAAGAACATTGACAGGGCATTTGAACACATTCCTTGCCACGATGCAGCCATATTATGCCGGAGCGCTTGGAATAGCATTCAAAAATGTCTTTTATGCTCCGTTACTCAAATTTGACATGGAAGGGAAAAGCGAGGAAGAGAGAGAAAAGGATATGAAACAGGAGGCGCAGTATCTTATTTATTCGCTATCGCAAAGCGCGTTTTCAAGAGGAGGGCAGGCGCTTTTCATAGATTCAAACATGCATACTGGAGTCCCAAAAATTCTCAGAGAAGTTCCTGCAATCGGGCCCGGAGGAAAATACATGATAAAAAGAAAGAAAACCATTGATGATGTTGTTGATATTTCAGAACATGAAGTCGGTGATGCTGAAGATAATATTTTTATGTCAAAACCAAAAAAAGCTGGAAAGACTGGCCATTATGAGGCAAAGATAGAAAAAGATGGCAAGAAAAAGATTATTTATCTCGGGGAAATTCCGAAAGCAGAAAAAGGCAGACGGCTTTTATTGAACAAAGAGCATTTTGAGAAAAAAGATGATGGCATGCATTTCATAAGAGAGTATGATGATGTTGAACTTGTCAAGGAAATCCAGTTTGATAAGGACGGAAATGCTATTGACCCTGAAGATGGAACTATAATGAAATATAAAGATTTTGAAAAAGAAGCGCGGGAATTTGTAAAAGCGGCCCTTAAAGTATGGGGAGACGGGGATAATTACGGGAAGGTGTTTTCATTTCCAAAATGCGATTTGCATGTTAATGACGAGACCTTCAGCAATCCAGAACAATACAAGATATTCCTGTATGCATGCGAGGTTGCAAGCAAAAATGGCTCTCCTTACTTCTTTTTTGACAGGAATGAAAGCCAGCTGAGCCAATGCTGCAGGCTGAGGACAACAGTAACTGATGACAAAATGATAAAACATCCTGAAAGAATGAGATTCTGCGGATTCCAGAATATCACTATAAATCTTCCGCAGGCAGCTTACAGGGCCGGAAAAGGAAATCTTGAAGGAATGATTAAAGACATAGAACAGTCAATGGAGATTGCGGTTCAAGCACATTTGCAGAAAAAGGATTTCATAAGCAAAATAATGAATGAAAAAGGCACTCCTTTATGGCAAGTTGGAAAGAAAACTCTTGATGGAGAGTCTTATGTTGACTTGGACAAGGCAACTTACATAATTGGGATTATAGGATTGAATGAAGCAATCCAGTATGCTACCGGGAAAGAGCTGCATGAAGGATTGCAGAATGGAAAAGAAGCATACAAAGATGGGCTGAAAGTTGTAGCTGCGATGAATCTCAAGGCAAAGGAGCTTGGGGCAAAAACAGGACTGAAACTGACTCTTGAAGAAAGCCCCGCTGAAAGCGCCGCAAGAAGATTTGTGAAGACTGATTTGAGGATTTATCCTGAGCAGGCAAAAAGTGTTGTCAAGGGAGATTTGGAAAAAGATGAGATGTATTACACAAACTCAATACATTTCAGGGCAGATGCCCCCATAAGCCTGATTGAAAGAATAGATTATCAGAGCAGATTTCATCCATTGATTGAAGCCGGCGCGATAATTCATGCATTTGTCGGGGAGAAAAGGCCATCTACAGAAAGCATCGCAAATCTTGTTGAGAAAACATACAAGAACACACAATGCGCGCAGTTTGTCATCTCTCCAGAATTCACATACTGCAATGACTGCAACCATCAAGATGCTGGATTAAAAGAAAAATGCGGAAGTTGTGGAAGCACAAATGTTGACGAGGTTACAAGGATTGTGGGATATTACAGCAAAGTAAAGGACTGGAACAAGTCCAAGAAAGGGGAATTAAGAGACAGGCAAAAAGCAGCAGAGAGATATGTTCCTGCATAAAAAATGACGCTTGAAATAAAAATTTACGGAAAAGACAGCTGCAATTTGTGCAAAGTTGCAAAAAATAAAATAGAGCATTTCTTGAAAGCTGAAAAATTAGAGCAGGAAGTTGAGTTCTGTTTTGTTGACATTAGCACAATCAATGGCCTGAGTGAAAGCGCGATACTTAATGTGATTGAAATTCCTACAACGGTGATAAATTACAAAGGAGAGGAAGTATACAGAATCTCAAAACAAGTTCCCAATACCAGCAGCATAAAAGAAGAGCTTGATAAATACCTCTCCAAGCCATAAAATGAAAATCTCGGGATTTATTGAGGAAAGCATGTTGGATTATCCCGGCAGGCTTTCAGCAGTCATTTTCACAGCAGGATGCAATTACAAATGCCCTGCGTGCCATGCAAGGCAGATTATTCAAGGGGAGAGTTACGAGGAGAATAAACCTTCTGAAAAAGAAATTTTTGATTATCTTGACTCAAACAAAAAATGGATTGACGGAGTTGTTTTGTGTGGCGGAGAGCCGACAAAACAATTTGGTTTAGTAAATTTTGCAAGAAAACTGAAAGAAGAAGGGCTTGCTGTCAAGCTTGACACTAACGGAAGCAATTTTGCAGTGCTTGGCGAACTGCTAGAAGAAAAGCTGGTTGACTATATTGCGATGGACATCAAAGGACCGCCGAGTTTATACAAAAAAATTATTGGCTTGAATGATGAAGATTACTTTGATTTGAGAGACCATGTTGAAAAAGGAATAGAAACTACACAGAATGCCCCTGATTATGAATTCAGGACAACAGTTGTTCCGATAAAACGGGAAAATGGCGGACTGAGCTGGATGAATCAACAGGAAGCCAGAGAGATGGCTGAATGGGTTCACAGCCATACATGGAGCAAGCCAGGCAAATGGTATATCCAGAAATTTGTTGCAAGAACAAAGGATGAGATGCTTGACGAAAGATTCTGCAAGGAAAATCTTCCTGCAGAGATGCGTGAAACTCCGCACAAAATATTGGAAACAATTAGAGATGCGGTAAGCAAATATTTTCCCAATGCAAAAATAAGAGAGTAAAAAAATTAATAAACACGAGAAACTTTGATGCGCCATGATTCCTTACACACCACATCCAATCCTTTTCAGCATCGGAAGTTTTAGCATTTACACATGGGGAACAGTTATTGCTCTTGCTGCTTTTTTCTCGCTGTTCATGGCGATGAGAAAAAGCTTCAAGCACGATATAAAGCCTGACACAATACTGAATTCTTTCCTGTGGATTGTTCTTGGAGCCCTGATAGGCGGCAAGATTGTTTATGTTTTGCTTAATCTTGACAGCATCGGCATTGAAATGCTGCAGGGCGGATTCGCGAGCATCGGCGCGATTCTTGGAGGATTGATTGCAGGAGCAATTTACACAAAAAAAGCAAAAGTTGATTTCTGGAAGATTGCTGATTTCATGGCGCCTTATTTCGCATTAACTTTGGCAATAGGAAGAATTGGCTGCTTTCTCCGAGGATGCTGCTTCGGGCTTCCGACAGATCTGCCTTGGGGCGTTTTATACTCGCAAGGAAGTCTTGCATCTTCGGTTTTCAATGTTCCATTGCATCCAACACAATTGTATGAGTCACTTGTCTGCTTTGCAATAGCTTTCCTGCTGTTCAAGCTTGAAACGCTCGGAAATCATCGGATTTCCGGCGCGCCGAAAACTCGCGAGTTTTCGAGCGAAAGAAAAATTAATCAAAAAGGGAAAAAACTTATTGAGGGCTCGATTTTCCTGATCTTTTTGCTGCTTTATTTTGTGCAGAGATTTTTTATTGATTTCATGAGATATTATCCTGCAGGCGAGCATCTCGGACCTTTCACCTTGATGCAGATAGCGAGCGTCATTGCAGTCATAGCTGTCGCAGCAGTCATAAAAATAAAAAAGAAAATAAAAAATTAAGAGGAATTAGGATTCTTCCTCTTCTTCGTCCTCTACGTCTTCTTCCTCATTTCCAAACGGATCCTCTTCTTCATACACCATTTTTTTCCTGCTAAACTGCTGTTTTTTTTCTTTAAAAAGCTTTCGCAGGCTCCGCCCGCAAGGGCTCAAGTCACTGCATAAAGCGAAAGCTTTATATAGCAACATCAGAATATATTAAGCGTTATATATATTATAATTCAAACATTAGGATTATATAACATGCAGAAAATCAATAAATTTTCGCGCATCACATATCAGAAAAGATTACGAATCAAAGTTCAAAGTCAATATTAATGCTTATCCCTTGATTGGGTTTGCTAAAAAGCTGATTTGAAGGGCTTTAATTTAAAAAAATCTTTTTCTGAAGGAGTTAAAATATGGGAAAAATAAGTTTAGTATCGATAAAATACAACATCCATGCAAAGTTCGAAACAGACGGCATGGTTGAAAAACCCGATGTAATCGGAGCTGTATTCGGGCAGACAGAAGGGCTTCTTGGAGAAGACCTCGAGCTGAGAGAGCTCCAGAAAAACGGAAAAATAGGAAGAATTGAAGTCAATCTGGAAACAGTTGACAGCAAGACAAAAGGAGAAATCATAGTCCCTACTTCTCTGGACAAGACAGAGACAACTTTGATAGCTGCTGCTTTGGAAACTATTGAAAGAATAGGCCCTTGCAACGCAAAAGTCGAAATAGAAAAAGTTGAGGATATCAGAGGAAGCAAAAGAGATTATGTTATGGAAAGGGCAAAGAAACTGCTTGAAGAGCTTTCAAGCAAGGCTCCTGATTCAAGAGCGATGGAGACAGAAGTTACTTCTTCTGTAAGAACTTCTAGAGTCGTGGAATACGGCGATGAAAAATTGCCTGCAGGCCCTGACATGGAAAACAGCGAGCTGATTGTTGTCGAGGGAAGAGCAGATGTGATAAATTTGCTGAGATACGGGATAAAAAATGCAATTGGAATGAACGGAACATCCCTGCCAAAGGCGATAGCAGAATTGGGAAAAGTAAAAAGCCTGACTTTGTTTGTTGACGGAGACAGGGGCGGAATTTTGATAGCAAAAAATGTCCTGATGAACTCAAACATAGATTATATCGCGGTTGCTCCGGCTGGAAAAGAAGTTGAAGAGCTCGCGGGAAAAGAAATTCTCGCATGCTTGAGAGCAAAAGTCCCTTCATCTGAATTCCTGAAAAGAGAAGAGAGGGAAGAGAAGAAAGGGAGAAAAACTGCAAGAGGAAGGAGAAGCGAAGTGAGAAGCAGGGAAAAATCAGAAACAGCTGAAAGAGAGATTGAAAATTTCGAGCCTGTGGCAACAACTGAAGATGAGCACAAGGTGTTCGGCAAGATAATTGAAGAGATTTCAGGAACAAGAACAGCCTGCATTCTTGATGAAAAATTGAATGTTTTGAAAAAAACATCAATCAGCGACTTGAATTACGCAATTTACAGCCTGAAGAAGCGCGGATTTAATGTGTATGCGATAGTTATTGACGGGACTGTAACAAACAACATCCTGAGAATCGCCGAGATGAACAATGTCTCGCATCTTGCCGCAAGAAATTTTGCGTCAGCATCGAACACAAAAGTCAATCTT
>Ga0315289_10009622_pt1 | contig 13903 bp, 14 predicted proteins | sample YL17G11_40_MG_FD_203452 | JGI IMG/M metagenome (GOLD analysis project Ga0315289, IMG submission 203452) | Sediment microbial communities from Yellowstone Lake, YNP, Wyoming, USA - YL17G11_40 | ecosystem: Environmental > Aquatic > Freshwater > Lake > Sediment | place: USA: Wyoming | collected...
GGTCTCTTCTCGACGAAGCGCTCAGCCCTTTGCCGATGACCGTCGGCTCGCTCTATGTTATGCGTCGCCGCTGCGGGAAGCCGCAGTGTCGATGCACCCGGGGAAAGCTTCATATCTCCTGGTATCTGTCGTGGAGTCTCAAGGGCCGGCCGAAGCTTGTGTATGTCGGACGGATCGTCCCGGAGATGGTGGAGACTCGGGTGCGCCGCTATCAGCGGTATCAGAAGATTCTGGCCCGGGTGCGGAAGATCGACGCCGAGCTCTCGCATCTTTTGAATGCGCTTCGCGACAGGCATCTTCGGGAGTACAGGCGCTGATGGAACTTGTGGTCTTCGAGCAGGACAAAGCCTATGTGCGGAAGGCGCTGGAGGACGGGACGATCGATTATCCGGAGGCGGTCTCCGAGGGGTCGGAGACTGAGTTTTTCCAGTATCTCAATAACCGTGGGGTGGTGGAGCGGCCGGCCCGGAGTTATCCCTTGAAGAGGAAAAAGACCGAAGTCCCGGTGTGGCTGTATATTGCCAGCGACTTGAGTCTCCGGCTGCATGGGATGCAGAGCTTCCACGGGTATCCGCTGGTCATACGGACCGGGGGGATGATGGCGGCGTTTGGGCCGGAGGTGGGCCGCAAGGCCGTGCATCCGGAGACGGGCCAGGTGACGCTTCAGTGTCCGGGGTTCAATAAGAAGAACCGCTACGGCCGTCAGACGCCCTGTGACCAGGACCGGCTACGGAAAATGGCACGGGCGACACCGGCGGAACGACTTTTCCACCGGCACAACCAAGAAGTTCCCCGTCTCCTGGCCGGGGAACGACTTTTTGCGCCGGAGGGCATCTTCATCGGCGACGCCTCGTATGTGTTCGTGCCGGATAACCCCCGCTAGGAAGGCTCGGTGGTCATGCTGTTTGACGAATCGAACCATCCGGTGAACGACAAGGAGCTGACGCCCGAGAAGAGACGACGCTGCCGCTTCCGGCGGTGTTATAAATGGGTGGTGTAGGCGGCGATCAGAAGGGAGCCAAAAGCGGCAGCGGTGGCGTCGAGCGAAAAACGCTTAAAGCGGAGTTCTCCGCATTTTCTTGTTCGGGGGGCGCGGCCTAGGGTTCTCGTTGACGTCGGGACTCACTTTTTGCTCCGATAGGACCTCCCCTCGCAGATGATGAACCGGCCGTTGAGGCTGAGCCGGTCGAGGATGGCCGAGGCCGGGCTTCCCAGTCCCGGTCCTGGCAAGGCCGGGGCGGTGACCGAGTCGAAGATCTTGCCCCACTGGGAGGGGATGAGGTTGGTCGTGACGATGGTCGTCCGGACCTCGGTTCGTTTGGAGATGATCTGGAAGAACGCGTCGGCTTGCTCCTTGGTCGGGACGACATAGCCGAGCTCGTCCAGACACAGGAGCGGCGCCTTGGCATAGTACTCGATCAGGGTGTAAGGGTTTTTGGCCTTGGCCAGTTTCGCGGTGAAGTCGAAGAGGCTGAGGAAGAGGGTCTGGTGGCCCTGGAGGACGGCCTGATGGCAGAGGGCGGTCGCGAGATGGGTCTTCCCGACTCCGGCCGCACCGATCAGGACCAGGTTGGACGGCTTCTTCAAGAACTCCGTCCGGACGTACTCCATGATCTTGTCGCGGGGGATCTTGGGGTTGAACGTCCAGTCGAAGTCGTCGAAGAGCTTGGGGCGGCCGATGCCGGACATTTTCAGGAGATACTCGATCCGGCGGCGCTCCCGGGCTCGGTGTTCTTCCCGGAGGAAGCGATCGAGCAACGTCCGTTCCGTTTCGGAAAAGGCCTCGACACTCTGGAGCAGCCGGAACTCTTTCCAGAGTTCGGATAAGGTCATCGTAGTCATCGAGCCTCCGGGCTTCGTAGGCGATCTCGATCAGGCGCTCGTCCTGGGGCCGGACCGTGGGCGGCTCCTTGGCTCCGGCGCGTTCGAGAAGACTGTGGACGTACTTGATCTTGTAGACCTTGAGGGCGTTGGCCTCGCGGACGGCCGAGAGCAACGTCTCTTTCGAGAGACCCCGCAGCAACCGGAACAGGACGTAGGCGGCCTGGACGGCGTCCTCGCCCTCGGCCCGGGTGTTCTCCAGGAAGGCCTTGATCTCCGGACCCAGTCCGGCCATCAGGTTGTAGATCCGCTCGAACTTGGCGCGGGGCGAGCGCAGAAGAAGCCCTTCCCGGTGGGCCGGAAGTTCCGACTTGTCGTGTTTTGTGAATAGCCTGGGGTGGCCGGCCACACGCTTCCCTTGGACGAGGACCTCGACCGTATCGGGCAGAGCCAGGATCTCGGCGGCGAGGCCGGCGTAGGCCGTCGGCACCGAGTAGCGGTTGGTGTCGAACTCGACGAAGGCGGTCTTGGAGACAGCCGCCGGGACGCGGCGGTAGGGCCGGGCGTCGATCCGGGGCAACGGCCGCAGCTTCTCCTCCCGGAGCATCTCGGCCGGCGGCCGCTGGGTGGTCCGATGGACCCGCAGGTTCCGCTCCCGTTGCCGGGCGAAGACCCGGGCGTTGAGCTCCGAAAGACTTGTGATGGGGGTCACCCGGAGGAATCCCTTGCAGTCGCGGATGATCCGTTCGACCCGGCCCTTCTCATTGGCCCGGGCGACATTGCAGGCATGGATCGAAAATCCATAATGACGAGCAAAGTCCAAGAACGCCGGGTTGAACTGAACCTCCGGAGTCCTTCGAATGACGACACTCTTGAGGTTGTCGTAGCGATGGCGATGGGCGACCCCGCCGATCTCGTGGAACGCCCGGATATGGCCGTCGAGGAAGAACTCCAGCGTATGGCGTGGGTAGAAACAGACGACCGCATACCGCGACCAGGCCAGGATATAGACGAACCCGTAGACGGCCGCCTCGCCGATCTTCCATTCCATCCAGTCGACCTGGGCTTCCTCACCGGGCAGAAACTCAAGCTCAAAGTACGCCTCACGCCGTTTCTTCCGGAACTCCATCGTCGCCTGCTTGACCGTCCCGTAGCCGCCCGTATAGCCGTAGCCGCGGAGCCGATTGAAAACCTGAATCGCCATGAGCGCCGGCGTCTCCTTGTACCATTCGACGATCAATCGCTCGAAGGGCGCGATGAGCGCCGGCGGGCCCGGTTTGACGATCTTGTCCCCCCGAATAATCCGCGAGACGGTCTTTCGTCCCATCCGCATCTTCGTGGCGATCCGGCGCATCGTCAGCCGCTCGACTTCCCAGAGCCGCCGTACCTCGATCCGGAGCGTCTCGTCCATCACCCTCAAGATAAGACCGGCCGCGCTCCTTGGCTATCGCGTCTTGTATCATGACCCGGCTCCAGTGGCTGTAAATATCGTATTATCAATGCGCCGGAACAGGATCTCGTCTTGTATCACCCCCGGGGACAGTCCGCCCGGGATGAGGAACAGCAGCTTGTAGACGGGCTTGTGCGGGGGTCTCTTGTCTTGTATCATCGGCCGGGCCGCAGCGCGCCGCCGAACCCGCCACTCCTTGACGTAAGGGTATCGGCCGCGGAAATAGCCGGGATTACGCTCGGTCCAGCGGTGCTGGGCCAGGAGCTTGCGCGCTTTCCGGCAGGAGTCTCGCCGACAGGCCTTCTGCCGCTCTCCAACTCTCGGATCCGGCTTGTAATACCGTCCGCAGAACCGACATCGCTTGACCATCCCGGACCTCCCGAAGACAAGCTTGGGAGGCCATTGTACCGGGCGCTCCGGAAAGAAGCGATGAACTTCAGATTGGACTCGCGTTCAAGATAATCCCCCCTCCGACTCCATCATCGCCGGATTCGGTTCCCTTTTTATTGCCGCCTACGGGTGGAACTCATTCATACGAACGAGGCGGGGGAGTTTTTCTTTTTTGTGGCCATGAGACTGGTCTCGGGCAACGCCCATGAGAGCCCGATTCTTTATGAGCTGGTGGAGGAGTTTCTCCAGGCGGTCGGTCCGGGGGTGATGAAGTGGTTGGTCGTGGACCGGGGGTTTTTGGACGGTGGGCGGATGGCCCATCTGAAAACCCGCTGGAAGGTTGACACGCTCTGCGCCCTGCGGAGCAACATGAGTGTGCTTGAGGACGCCAAGGGGCTTCTCCGTTTGGAGAACGTCCCGTGGCAGGAGTACCGGCCAGAGCCGCTTTCGGAGGCGGAACCGGCGAATCTTCTTCTTCGGGAACGGGCCCGGCATCTCCTTCGGAAGCGGAAACGCAAGCCGCAGCCCGCCGAGCGGGTCGTGGCCTTCTCGGATTTCCGGACTTGGGATTCCTGTTCGGTTCCCCTCACGGTGGTCCTGACCGAGAAGCCGGACAAGACCGTTTGGGGCTTGGTCTCGACCTATGAAGAACCGGACGCTGTTTTTCTTCGCGACCGGTATCATCTTCGGGAGTCGATCGAAGAACGCCACCGCCAGGCCAAGCTCTTCTGGGACCTGACCTCCTTCCGCTCGCCCAATTTCAACCTCGTCTCTCATCAAGTCGTTTTCGTCGGCCTGACCTACACGCTCCTTCAGATGCAGCTTTTTTCGGAGAACCGACCGGAGCTCAACCGCCTGACCCGCCGCACGCTACGGCTTCAGATGCTGCCCTACGGCAATCACATCGTTGTCTATGCCCAGGGTTATCATGCCTTCTTCGATGTGCCGGAGTATACGGAGCACGTGATGACGGTCGAAGAGCCGGGAAAAAGCCGGCTCTTGCGCAAAGTCCGGCGCATTCGAAGAGAGTTCCTCTACGGCCTTCACCAGCCCCGCGGACCGTAGAGAAGTCAGCATCTCTATGTATCCAAAAGATGCGACGCTGGGGGTCCTCTTTTTTTCCCAAGCGCCACCACGCTTCCTCTGGGCCTCTCGAGCCTTCCTCTGACTCAGAACCCCCGCCCAGCACTCCAGAGTCCTCCCGAAGCGCGATCGCCTGCCTCCGCTCAACTCCGCCCCAGCTCCCAAAACACCTCCAGTGTCTGAATCACAGCCTCTTTACATTTGTTTTAGTTTGATGTACTTTAGGAACATAGAAGCAAGGCTTCAGCTTAAATAGCCTTGGGATGAAGGGTATCCCCGAGTTTCGAGGAGGGGAGTCCTCGTTGGCCGGAAGGACATGCCGTGAGCCCGGCTTCCTGGGCGGCGGTGGATTCGGCCATTAGGAGAGACGATTAAATCCTCGGGCTGGATTGACGGACGACATCACAGGGTGATATTGAAAGGGGGCTTCATGAAAAGATTGGAATGGCTCATCTCGATTGTGTTAACGATTTCGGTTTTCGCGTTAGTTTCCGTGACGGCTTCCTGTAAAGGGAAAATGGAGGAGAAAGTCGCGTTCGAATCCGTCGCGCAAAAACCCGTGAATTTCCACGTTCAAGAGGCCGTCGCGGAATGCGGCCTGCCCCTGAAAATCCTGGAAATGCAAGAGTTTGGGTCTGACACCAAGCATATTTTCTTTTGGGTACTGTTGAAGGAAAAACCGGACAGTCCGAAACTCGAGGCCGTCGCCCGCTCAATCATCGGAGAGACGATCGCTCACAAACCGGAGACGTATCACGTGTTCACAATCCATTTCTTCGATGAGGCGGGGTATCGGGGGACTATCGATAAATCGCGGGAGTTCGCCAAGGCGAACTTCCTTCCGGAAGGAAGCGCCGAAAAGATAGGGCGTGTTCTGATCGACCATTACAAGAACTACAAGCTTCTCCTGAAATTCATGTAATGGCCGGCCCGCCCGGGCGAGACGCCAAAGTTGTTGAATATGGGCGGACGCGTATGGTATTCTGAGACGTCTGAGGTGACAAGATCATGACCGAAAGCGACCGCGCCCTCGATCAAGAACAGGGTTTCGAACTCATGGCGTATCTGGACATCCTCCTGAAACGCAAATGGCTGATCCTTCTTCCGACCTTGGTCTGTATGCTGGCGGCCGCCGTTTACAGCCTATTCCTTCCCAAGATCTGGGAGATCACGGCCATCCTCGAGCCGGGGCGGTTTTCGGTCCAGACCGAGACCGGAGAATTCAAGGAAGTCATCGTCTCCGACCCCAAGCAAATCGCCGGGCAGATCAATCAAGAGGCCTATACCCATATCATCGCGGCGGAACTGAACTCAGACGTCTGGAATATCCCCAAGGTCCGGGCGGAGAATCTCAAAGATACCAAGCTCGTCAAAATGACTATCCGAAATAAGGATATCCCCACCTCGCTGGCCGTCCTCAACCAGGTCTTTTCCCTGATCAAAGCCGACTTGGACAGGAAGGTCGACGTCGAGATCAAATCGCTGGAAAGCGGGATTCTCAGCAACGAGAACATAATCAATGAGATCAACCTCGACATCCAGACCCGGGGATACGAAAAGGACAATCTGAAGGAAGAGATCGTCATCCTTAAGAACAAGATGGCGATTTCCGAGTTGAGGGTCAAAAACCTCATCGAGGAAATGGGCGCCGTTAAGAAGAGAATCGAAGCCATCGACGAGCAGGAAAAAAGGGCGCTAATCGAAAAACGCGAGGGTACCGATGCAATCAGCCTTCTTCTCTATTCCAACGAGATTCAGCAGAACCTTCGTTATTATAATGCGCTGGAGACGAATCTGAGCGGCGAAAAAGTCAATCAGGAGGAATTGAAAAAAACGATAGGCGAGAAAACCAATGAAATCAAGAAGACCGACACCCTGATAGAAATTGATAAAACCAAGATCGAGGAGATCAAGAATAAAAACGCCTTTTTGAACCAGAAGCGGGGACGGATCGATTATACGCTCTTAAAAAAAGAGCCCCAGCCCTCAAACTATCCGGTCGCTCCAAGAAAAGCTGTTATCACAGTCTTGGCCGGATTTATGTCTTTCATATTTTTTACTTTTCTTGCAGTTTTTTCCGAGTTTTTTAGCCGGTATAAGAAACAAAGGGGATAAGAGTATCCCAACAAACGTAGCAGCAAGGAACGCTTTATCCCATCGGCCGGTCAGGGGTCCAAATTCCCAGAGCCAATAATCTCTTGACAATCAAAAAACAATCTCTTTAGAATAAGGCAGACAATTATTTTGGAGTGGGAAGAGAGTGATAAAAAGCTGTCTCCAAATAGTTGTTTCTCTCTAAGGGCGGTAGCCTACTTAGCGAATTCAAGAATATCTGTGGTGCGAATCGAGCACGATAAGACGGGCCTCATGAAAAATAATGGGAACCGATAATGGTATATGGGCCGCCGCGACCTGGAAATGTACGCGACAGCCTGGCTGATATCCGGGCGGCACAGAAAATAGTCTGCTTTGGACCCGCGGTGGGGATTTTGCAAGGATTGGCTGAATACCTGGCCTGAATCAGATAGGACCCGGTCACGAAAAAGCATTCGGAGAGTAAAAAATGAAAATATTAGTTTTAGGCGGCGAAGGCATGCTGGGTCATAAAATGTTCCAGGTTCTCTCGGCGCGCTATCCGCAAACCCGTTGCACCATTTTCGGCACCTTGAGCGATCCCTTTTACCAAGCGATTCCTTTATTTACCGCGCAAAACTGCATTGAAAAAGTCGATGTCATGGATTTCACATCCCTGCAAAAAGCATTACAGTCTGAAAAACCCGATTACCTGATCAACTGTATCGGCATTGTCAAGCAACGCAACGAGGCCAAAAAGGCCATCTCAACCATTATGATCAATTCGTTGCTGCCTCATCTTCTGGCCGAATGGGCAAGCAACCGGGGGGGCCGTTTGATTCATTTTTCCACCGATTGCGTGTTTTCCGGGAAGAAAGGAAACTATCGTGAAGAAGATGCCTCCGATGCCGAGGACCTTTACGGCAAATCCAAATATCTCGGCGAAGTGGCGGGGCCTAATGCCGTGACTTTGCGTACGTCCATCATCGGCCGCGAACTGGCCCATTTCCAATCTCTGCTGGAATGGTTCCTATCCCAGGAAGGTAAAATGGTGAAAGGCTTTCGCCGCGTCATCTATTCTGGCGTAACTACAAATTATATGGCGGAGTTGGTGGCAAAAATCATCAACGAATATCCTAGGCTTTCCGGTCTTTACCAGGTCACCTCGCCGGTTATCAGCAAGTACGACTTGCTCAACCGTTTGCGCGATGCTTACCATCTCGACATCGAAATTGTCCCCGACGATACGGAAATTTTCGACCGCAGTATGAATGGCGAGCGCTTTTTGAGGGCGACCGGATATCGGGAGCCCAGCTGGGATGAGTTGATCTCCCAGCTAGCTGAAGACAAAACTCCCTATGACCAATGGCAAAAGGAAAGTCAACATGTTTAAGGGGAAAACCCTGCTCATCACCGGCGGCACCGGCACTTTTGGCAATGCCGTACTCAAGCGCTTCCTCAAGACCGAAATCAAGGAAATCCGCGTCTTCAGTCGCGACGAGAAGAAGCAGGAAGATCAGCGCCTGTTTTACAATAATCCTAAACTGAAATTTTATATCGGCGACGTCCGCGCTCCGGACAGCCTAGCCGCAGCCATGAATAAGGTGGATTATGTGTTCCATGCTGCTGCTCTAAAACAAGTGCCGTCTTGTGAGTTCTTTCCCATGGAGGCACTACACACCAACACCATCGGCGCTGAAAATGTGCTCAACGCGGCCGTGGTTCGCGGAGTGAAGAAAGTGATCATCCTCAGCACCGATAAAGCCGTCTATCCCATCAACGCCATGGGCCTTTCCAAGGCTCTGATGGAAAAGGTGATGATCGCTAAGGCGCAACAAATAGGGGATCGAGGCACCGTGCTTTGCGGCACTCGTTACGGCAACGTCATGGGTTCGCGCGGCTCGGTCATTCCGCTTTTCATCTCTTTGATCAAAGAAGGCAAGCCCCTGACGGTCACCGACCCCAGGATGACCCGCTTCATGATGTCCATCGAAGACGCGATCGATTTGGTACTATACGCGTTCAACCACGGCCGGCCGGGTGATATGTTCGTCCAGAAATCTCCGGCGGCTACCATCGAGACCTTGGCGTTGGCATTAAAAATGATTTTTAAAGCCAAAAACCCGATCAAAATCATTGGTACTCGGCACGGCGAAAAGCGCCACGAAACGCTGCTGACGCGCGAGGAAACAGCGAAGGCTGAGGACCTGGGCGATTATTATCGAATCCCGGCCGACAACCGTGATTTGAACTACAATTTGTATTTCAGCGAGGGCGAAAAGAAAATCTCCCAGCTGGAGGATTATAATTCCGCGAACACAGAGCAACTTGACGTGGACGGCATGGCCGAGATACTGCTAACTCTTGATATTGTTCAAGAAGAACTATCAGGATGGCAGCCATGAAGATGAAGATAATGACCGTTCTCGGCACGCGACCCGAGATCATCCGTTTGAGCCGGGTCATTGAAAAACTCGACAAGCTTTGCACCCATGTGCTGGTCCACACGGGCCAGAATTTCGACGTTCATTTGAGCGATATTTTCTTTAATGAACTGAAAGTGCGCAAGCCCGACTATTATTTGGCAATCAAGGGTGAGACTTTCGGCCAGCAGGCCGGGCGCATGCTGGAAAAGGTGGATGGCGTCCTGGTTAAAGAGAAACCCGACCGTCTGCTAATTCTAGGCGATACCAACAGCGGCTTGAGCGCCATTTTGGCCAAACGCCGCGGCATTCCCGTTTTTCACATGGAAGCTGGCAACCGCTGCTACGACGATCGTGTGCCCGAGGAGGTCAACCGCCGCATCATCGACCATTCCAGCGACATTCTCATGCCCTATACCGAGCGTAGCCGCCAGAACCTCTTAAAAGAGGGCATTGAAGGCCAGCGCATCTTTGTCACTGGCAATCCTATCCTGGAAGTCATTAGCCATTACGAAACCGAGATCTCGAAATCAAAAATTTACCGCGAGTTTGGTCTGGAAAAGAAAAAATATTTTCTCGTTACCATGCACCGCGCCGAAAACGTCGATTCAAAACCGCGACTGAAGAGTTTACTTTCAGCTCTGGACCAAGTCCAGAAAAATTACAGGTTTCCTCTTATCCTGAGCCTGCACCCACATACCCGCCAGAAAATCGCCCAGTTCGTGATTAAACTTTCGAAATCCGATATCCGCTTCATCGATCCTCCTGGATTTTTCTCATTCATCGCGCTAGAGCGCGAGGCGTTCTGTGTGCTTTCCGACAGCGGCACAGTTCAAGAAGAATGCTGTCTCTTCAAAGTTCCCAACGTCACCATCCGCAACACCACCGAGCGGCCCGAAACCATCGAATGCGGCAGCAACATCCTATCCGGCGCCGAGCCAGAAGCAGTTTTGCGATGTGTGAAAACCGTGTTGTCGACCCCTCCAAACTGGTCGCCGCCGAGAGATTATTTGGTGATGGATGTTTCGGCAACGGTGATAAAGATTGTTCTAAGCTATCATGTGGATGGTAAAATGAGTTAAAGGGCGGATGAGTTGATGAAGAGTAGCGAAGTCCGAGTTATTGCCGTAAAATGACTTTTGTGAAAATACTACTAAGGCAAGCGTGTTGTAATCTCCGAGCCTACCGGATTTAAAGGCTAGCATGAATCTGAACAATAAAAAAATCCTCGTGACCGGTGCCGATGGTTTCATTGGTTCTCATTTAGCTGAAGAATTAGTTAAGTGCGGTTATAATGTACGTGCCTTTGTCCTGTATAATTCCTTCAATTCCTGGGGATGGTTGGATCATTCAGTGTCGTCGATTAAAAAGAGTGTTGAGATTTTTGCCGGCGATATAAGGGACCCCCATGGTGTAAAGGAAGCCATGAAAGGCTGCGATGTCGTTTTCCATCTGGCCGCATTAATTGGAATACCTTTTTCATATCACTCCCCCGATTCCTATATTGATACCAACGTAAAGGGAACTCTAAATGTTGTCCAGGCGGCACGGGAGCTTGGTATATCAAAAGTCGTTCATACCTCGACAAGCGAGGTTTATGGAACAGCCCGATTTGTACCCATTACGGAAGAACATCCATTACAGGGGCAGTCTCCCTATTCGGCAAGCAAAATCGGAGGAGACAAGATTGCGATGTCTTTTTATAATGCCTTTAACACACCCATAAGTATTATCCGCCCATTTAACACCTATGGCCCGAGACAATCGACACGGGCGGTTATTCCCACCATCATTACTCAGATCGCCAGCGGCGTCAGGAAAATTAAATTGGGCTCTCTACAACCGACGCGGGATTTCAATTACGTGAAAGATACGACCAAAGGCTTCATCGCCGTGGCGGAGTCGGATCAGACGATAGGGGAAGTGGTCAATATCGGCAGCAATTATGAAATCTCAATTGGCGAAACCGCAAAAATTATAGCTGAAATCATGAACGCAAAAGTAGAGATTGAAAGCGATGCCCAACGAATCAGACCGAAGAACAGCGAAGTGGAACGCCTTTGGGCGGATAACAGCAAGGCCCGGAAATTAGCGGGCTGGGCGCCTGCTTATGGCGGCGTCGAAGGATTAAAAAGAGGGTTGAAAGAAACGGCGGCGTGGTTTATGAATCCTGAAAATTTACGGCTATATAAACCTGGAGAGTACAATATATAATGGCAAAATTGGATATTGACGGCATCATCAGAGCCATCAGAAGCGTAATTCCAGACCAAAAAGAACCGGTCGCCCTGCATGCGCCCTGCTTGGGCGGGAATGAATGGGTCTATCTGAAAGATTGTCTTGACTCTACCTGGGTTTCATATCTCGGCCAGTATGTGGATAAATTTGAAGCCATGCTTGCCGACTTCACGGGCGCAAAAAAAGCGGTAGCTTTAGTGAATGGAACTGCCGCCCTGCATAGTGCCCTAAAATTGGTAGGGGTTAATCCCGGTGATGAGGTTTTTGTCCCGGTGTTGACTTTTATAGCGACTGCCAATGCCGTGACGTATTGCGGCGCCATGACTCATTTTGTCGACAGCGAAGAAAGAACGCTGGGGCTTGATCCCTATAAACTGAAGGATTATCTCAAAACTATTGGTCAGGTGAATGCGGATGGCTGTATGAATAAATTTACTAAAAGACGTATTAAAGCCGTCATCCCGATGCATGTCTTCGGACATCCCGTCGATCTCGATCCCCTGATGGAGGTCTGCAAGGAATATAAAATCGAAATGATCGAAGATGCTGCCGAATCGCTTGGTTCTTACTATAAGGGCAAGCACACGGGGAACTGGGGCAAGCTTTCCATTCTGAGTTTTAATGGAAATAAAACGATCACCACCGGAGGCGGCGGGGCGATCATCACCAATGATGAGAATTTAGCTAAAATGGCCAAACATCTGACCTCAACGGCAAAAATCCCGCATCGTTGGGAATATAGGCATGATTATATCGGGTTCAACTACCGACTGCCTAGTATCAATGCCGCCCTGGGCTGCGCCCAGATGGAGCAGCTTCCAAAATTCTTAGAATCGAAAAGGATTCTTGCCGACCGTTATCATCAGGCATTCAAGGAAATGGAAGGCGTTCGCTTCTTTAAGGAGCCCTCTTTTGCGCGGAGCAATTACTGGCTGAATACCCTTCTTTTGGATGACGCCTTTTCCGAAAGGCGCGATGAATTGCTCAAAAAAACGAATGATATAGGGATCATGACTCGACCGGCCTGGACACTCATAAATGAATTATCCATGTATAAAGATTGCCAGGCCATGGATCTCAGTTGTGCTGAAAGTCTGGCAGGACGTCTAATCAATATCCCCAGCAGCGCGTTTTTAGTAAAGACGAATGCATAAACGCAAAATTTGTGTCGTAATCGGAACGCGGGCAGAATATGGACTCCTATCGCACATATCCATGGTGGTGAATTGACAGAGGGGGTTAGCGATGAAGCTATGCGGCATGCCATTACAATATTTTCTCATTTTCATTTCACGGCAGCAGAACCTTATCGAAAGAGGGTCATCCAACAGGGCGAAATTCCTGAACGAGTAATGAATTATGGCGCACCGGGACTCGATAACATAAAAAAAATTGGGCTTCTTGATAAAGACTCTTTTGAAAAGGCCATTGGTTTTAAACTTGGAGACCTATCATTCTTGATTACGTATCATCCCGTGACATTAAGCGCTGAAGGCCCTGAAAAATCCTTTAATGAACTCCTAAAAGCCACCGATTATTTTCCCAAGGCAAAGGTCATTTTTTGCAAAAGCGAACGCAGATACGGGTGGTCGGATCATTAATCAAAGAATCGATGACTATGCAGAAAAGAATCCATTGCGAGTAAAGGTTTTTACATCCATGGGACAACGGCTCTATTTGCGTGCAATCAAGAATGTGGATATAATCATAGGAAACTCATCGAGCGGCCTCTTAGAAGCACCCGCATTGCATAAGCCGACTGTAAATATGGGAGAACGCCAACGAGGTCGATTAATGGCTGATTCCGTCATCGACTGTCAAGAAAAAGAGCAGGCGATTGTGTCAGCCATAAAAAAAGGATTGTCTCCTGAGTTTAAAAGAATATTGAAAAATGTTGTATCCCCTTATGGACAGGGCAATGTATCTTTAAAGATAAAAGAATATTTAAAGAAAGTATCTCTGCAGAACATCCTGATGAAACAGTTTCATGACGTGAACTATGATTAACGAACAGAAAAATAAAAAGTATTCAGTTCATATCATTGCTGAGGCCGGAGTAAACCATAACGGCCGCATCGAGATGGCAAAACAGCTCATCGATGTCGCGGCTGAAGCCGGTGCTGATGCTGTAAAATTCCAGACATTCAAAGCGGAAAAAGTAATCAGTCGCTGCGCAGCGAAGGCCGAGTACCAGAAAAAAACAACGAACGAAACAGAATCCCAGCTAGATATGGTTAAAAAGCTGGAACTGGATGAACAAGCGCATTATAGCCTTATTGAGTATTGCCGGTTAAGAAATGTGCAATTTTTATCCACGCCATTTGATTTTGATAGTATTGATCTTTTGGCCAAAACATTGAACTTGCCCTGCTTGAAGATTGGCTCAGGCGAGATTACCAATGGGCCTTTCTTATTACAAGCGGCC